>Ga0209092_10000009_pt1 | contig 157329 bp, 210 predicted proteins | sample FraStrMetagenome_FD_187446 | JGI IMG/M metagenome (GOLD analysis project Ga0209092, IMG submission 187446) | Marine eukaryotic phytoplankton communities from Arctic Ocean - Fram Strait ARC3M Metagenome (SPAdes) (version 2) | ecosystem: Environmental > Aquatic > Marine > Oceanic | place: Fram... | reverse complement strand
CTTATTAAGGCCGCATGTACAACAGACTGTATCGTGAATATCAAGAAAAGTCAATTTATGGCACCTTGGGATATATCTGGTGTGCTATCCAAAACAGAAGGAGCTAAAGAAGTATGGATTACAGAGAGAGGTGTTTGTTTTGGTTATAACAATCTTGTGGTCGATTTTAATGGTATTCAGTACATGCTTGATAACTTGGGGGTACCGATTGTATTTGATGCAACTCACTCAGTACAAAAGCCTAGTGCACTCGGTAAATCGTCTGGTGGCAATCGTGATTACGTTGCAGGTCTTACTCGTTCTGCCTCTGCTTTGGGAGTTAACAACTTCTTTTTAGAGGTACATAAGGATCCGCCAAGCGCACCAAGTGATGGTGCTAATATGGTGTATCTAAAAAACTTTAAGGATATAGTCTATGATATCTACCGCTATTCTTATTCCCGCTAGATGGGGATCTACTAGATACGAAGGTAAGCCATTAGTAGATCTTGATGGAAAGCCTATGATCAAACGTGTGTTTGATGAGTGCACAAAGTCTGGACTAGACACGTTTGTACTCACAGATGATATGCGTATATACGAATTGTTTGGTGCTAAGAAGTGTTGGATTGATCAAATAGATTGTGCCAACGGTACTGAACGGTGCGCTGACGCAGTTGACCACTACTTCTTTAGCCAGTACGATCAATTTATTAATGTTCAAGGAGATATGCCAGACGTTACTGTGGATGTGATCGATACGATCCTCAAAGGATTGAATACATATGACGTGACCACAGTGTGCGCTAAGAATCCAAGTCGAGATCCTAATTGTGTTAAGGTTGACAGAGATGTTAAAACCAATACAGCCAAATCGTTTACTCGTACTTTACTATTAGATGAGCACCACTTAGGTGTATACGGATATAGTAGAGAAGCATTGCAATTCTATGGTACGACACCTTGTGCCATGGAGATTGAACACGGTTTGGAGCAACTTAGATGGATGCATATGGGCACAACAATTGGTTGTCATCCTGTTGACTGGGATGGTATAGAAATAAATACACCAAAGGATGCTAACAAGTGGAGAAGAAAGAGGATATAAAATGGATGCATTGACGATATGGATGGTGGTAGGATTTATATTCGCCGCTTACTCAGTAATAGCAAACGATTCGGTACAGACTTTGGGTACATGGATTGCAAGTAATAACGAAAGATTTAGTTGGAAGACTATGTGGTTAGCCGCTTCTGGTGTACTACTCTATACCCTTTGGTATGGTTGGTATATGAATGGTGGTGATATCAGTTATGGAAGACTTAATAAGATTCCGTTTCAAGAAGTACAGTGGTATCATGCAATGGCACCAGCAGTACTTTTACTATTGACCAGAGTGGGGGTTCCAGTATCCACATCATTCTTGGTTCTATCGGCATTTGCTTCTACATTCGTGTTAGAGAAAATGTTAATGAAATCTATGATGGGTTATGCTGTTGCCGCAGTTGCCGCTTATGCAATCTGGATGATCGTAAGTCGGCTTCTGGATGAAGCTAAACCAGTCAAAGAAGAGCACAAAGCGTATTGGCGAGTTGGTCAATGGGTTACAACAGGTTTCCTATGGTTTACTTGGTTGTCTCATGATGTAGCTAATATCGCAGTGTTCCTTCCAAGACAACTTGACGTTCCATTGATGATTATGATTAGTGTAGTCTTTGTTGGTGGTTTGGCATTCATGCTACGTGAAGGTGGTGGTAAGATCCAACAGATTGTTATTGAGAAGCACAACACACGTTATGTACGTTCTGCTACTATTATCGATGCAGTCTATTGGGCAATTCTATTCTTCTTTAAAGAGTTGAATGATATTCCTATGTCAACAACATGGGTGTTTGTAGGTCTCTTATGTGGACGTGAGTTAGCAATGGCTACATATACAGGTAAGGGAAAACTCAAGTCAGTGTTTCCATTAATAGGTAAAGACTTCTTGAAGATGATGGTTGGGCTTGGTGCTTCGTTGGGAATTGTCCTTATGATACATTACGTCCTAGTACCGAATGGATATTAAATGACAGTAGCTGGAAAAGTATGGGGAAATACGGAACTTGTAGAAGCAAATGGTGCTTTAGAGTTTCATCGTATTGAAATGAATAAAGGTGGAGTATGCTCTAAGCATCTCCACGAATTCAAATGGAATGGTTTCTATGTCGAGAGTGGGCGTATGCTCATTCGTGTTTGGCAGAATGATTATGATCTTGTTGACGAGACTATTCTAGATCCTGGGATGTACACTAAGGTAAAGCCTGGGGTGTATCATCAGTTTGAATGTCTTGAAGAAGGTGTTGCCTTTGAATTGTATTGGGCAGAATTCAATCATCAAGATATTAAAAGAGAAACTGTAGGTCACGCATGAGTAAATGGCATTATCAGTTAATGAAACGAGACTTTGATGGAGTAGATAACTATGCCATCCATGAATATTACCAACTAGACCACGGCATCGGGTGGTCAGACAATCCAGTCTCAATAGATGGTGAAAGCATTAAAGATGTTAAAAAAATGTTAAAAATGATGCTTAAAGACATTGAAAAACATGGAGTAAAAGATTTTGAGTAAAGTAGAGAAACTGTAGGACATGGCTAAACCCAATACTAAATTTGAATTAAGCGTGAATGATATTGCGCTAATTGATGAGGCTCTAGCTCTACTGCAACACCATAGAATGGGTGCAGTGGGCTTTGAGACAAGTGAGATTGAGGAATTAAAGGCCAAGATCTTCCATCAGAAAGTGTGGTATAGAGTAAAGGTTGGTTTTCAAGGTGGTGGGTAATATGCGTATTGCAGTGGTTGGTTATGGATTTGTGGGTAAAGCTGTTGAACATGGCTTTACCTACAAGGATAACAAATTGCAGTTAATAGATCCTAATTTAGGTACAGATGTTGATGATGTGGATCCTGATACGGATGCGTCATTTGTTTGCGTACCAACACCATTTGGTGAAGACGGATCTATTGACGCATCAACAGTTATAAGTGTGGTTACTAAACTTGCTTTGATAACAAAAGGACTTATCATTATTAAGTCTACAGTCATTCCAAGTATAGTTAAACAGTTGTCTGGTATGTTTGACAGGGTGGTCTACAATCCTGAGTTCCTCACAGAACGAAACGCACTACACGACTTTGTTAATCCGCCTATGCACATCTTTGGTGGATCTGATCAGTCAACCGATGATCTACACAAGTTATATAAAGAATCGAGTAAATGTAAACCGTGTCCAGTACACAAGATGACTGCACAAGATGCATCGTTTGTTAAGTATGGGGTTAATTCGTTTCTTGCCACAAAGGTTATGTGGTTCAACCAATTTAAGGAGTTGATTGATGGAAATGGTTCTGATTACGATACTGTTATTAGTGCTATTGGTGCTGATGAGAGGATTAATTCTTCCCATACTGTGGTTCCTGGTGAAGATGGTCGTTTTGGTTTTGGTGGTGCTTGCTTCCCTAAAGATACTAATGCATTCAGTGCATTTGGTAGCGGAACAATGTCAATACTTGATCTAGTGATTAAAGAGAATAACAAGATCCGTTCACAATACGAACTGGATGATAGAGAAAAAGAGCAGAAAGTGGTTTACAACGTTTCCTAGATATGCTATAATGCATGAAAGGAGATAGATATGAAAGTAATGATCACAGGAATGGCAGGGTTTATAGGATATCACCTTGCCAACTCGCTACTAGACGATGGACATGAAGTTGTAGGATTTGATAACTTCAACCACTATTATGATGTTTCTCTAAAGAATGCTAGAGCAAACAATCTAAGAATGCGTGGTGTAGAGACATCCTATATGGATCTCAAAGATCTGGATAGTCTTACTGATTTCATCATGGGAGAATACCCCGACATCGTAATGCACCTAGCGGCATATGCTGGGGTTAGACATTCCCTTAATCATCCACAACAATACATTGATAATAACATGACAGGTTCGCAGAACTTGATCACAGCCTGTGAGGAAGCAGGTATTGAAAACATCGTGTATGCATCTTCGTCTTCAGTTATGGCAGGTAATCCTATGCCACAAGATGAATACGAAAAGCTACCACGTGCACTCAATCCATACTCATTTACTAAAGCCGCTAATGAAGCGCAGTTTATGTCTAGTCCAATTCGCAATACAGTGGGGCTTAGGTTCTTTACGGTTTACGGTCCTTGGGGTCGTCCCGATATGGCACTATTCGATTTCACCACCAAGATCGTTGATGAAGATCGTATTGATTTGTATAACTACGGTGATATGTCAAGAGACTTCACTTACATTGATGATATCATACAAGGTATCATGATTACATTGAAGCACACGCACACTCAGGGAATGCATCCTAATCATGAGGAACATTACAACGAAGTCTTTAACATTGCATATGGTAAACGTATCCCACTAACCGACTTTGTTGATGCTATTGAGGATAACTTGGGTCGCAAGGCAATTCGTAATCCAGTCGCAATGCACAAAGCAGATGCAAAAGACACTTGGGCGTCTATTGACAAACTTAAGAAATTGGGGTATAATCCAACCACACCTATGAAAGATGGGGTTGCTAAGTTTGTAGGATGGTATAAGGAATACTATAATGTCAACTAAACGTGTGGGGCTAACTGCCTCTACATTTGATTTATTGCATGCAGGTCATGTGATGATGTTGCGTGAGGCTAAGTCACAATGCGATTGGTTAATCTGTGCATTACAGGTTGATCCTAGTGTTGATCGTAATGAGAAGAATAGTCCTATACAAAGCATTGTAGAAAGACAAGCACAACTTGAAGCTATTGAATATGTTGATGAGGTCATTATCTACTGTACAGAATCAGATTTAATTGATATAATTAACATGTATCCAATCAATGTTCGCATACTTGGTGACGAATATAAGAATAGAGACTTTACTGGTAAAGAGCTTGCTCGACAGTTGGGGATCGAAACATATTATAACAGTCGAACACATAGGTTCTCTACGAGTGATCTACGAGAACGTGTTTGCAACGAAAGGAAGACTAAATGAGTATAATGGATAAACTCAAGAAGAACACGAAGCTGAAGGCCACGGAAGTGCTTTCTGAATCGGACTTCTTCAACAACAAGGTCATGGTTCCAACATCGGTTCCTATGGTCAATGTTGCTTTGTCTGGATCTGTGGATGGGGGTCTATCTCCGGGATTGACAGTTCTGGCAGGACCATCTAAGCACTTTAAGACATCGTTTGCCTTGCTTATGGCAGGGGCATATCTTGATGCCAACAAAGATGCTGTTCTATTGTTTTATGACAGCGAGTTTGGATCCCCACAAAGTTACTTCGAACAGTTTGGTATCGACACATCTCGTGTACTACACACACCTATTACTGATATCGAAGAACTCAAGTTTGATTTGATCTCACAACTAGAGGGCATGGATAAGAAAGATAATGTTGTCGTTGTTATCGATTCTATCGGCAACCTTGCATCCAAGAAGGAAAAGGATGACGCAGTATCTGAAAAGTCTGTAGGTGATATGACACGTGCCAAACAACTTAAGAGTTTGTTCCGTATGTGTACACCATACTTGGCTATGAAGGATATCCCATTGTTGGCTGTTAACCACACATATCAAACTCAAGAGATGTTCTCTAAAGCAGTTGTGTCTGGTGGTACAGGTATTTACTACTCTGCTAATGATATCTGGATCCTTGGTCGTAGACAAGTTAAGACTGGTACGGAGATTACAGGGTATGACTTTGTTATCAATATTGAGAAGTCTCGTTCTGTTAAAGAGAAGTCTAAGATCCCTATCTCAGTATCATGGGAAGGTGGAGTTGAGAAGTATAGTGGGTTGTTAGAGGTTGCTCTTGCAGGTGGTTATGTTCAAAAGCCAAATATTGGTTGGTATGAAGGTGTTAATCCAGAAACTGGTGAAGTTCTTACATCTAAGTCACGTGCGGCAGATGCGCTCAAAGAAGAGTTCTGGACACGTATCATGGCAGAGACAGACTTCAAAGACTTTATCAAACGTACCTTCACTATTGGTTACAAGAGTGATATCGACTTCGATGAGTTAGTAGAGGAAGTGTAATGAAATACGATGAACAGTTCGATAGGGAACTACCCGAAGAGAATGTAGATTATGAGATGGTTCCTGGGGAAGAGGAAAACTGGTGTATTCGTATCATGACAGGCAATTTCGTAGAAACCGTATTTGCTTTCGGTGAGTTGAAGGTTAGTGGCGAAAATGAAGAGCCAATGATGTCGTTCAACTTTGATATCATATCTACACCAGATCCTGATCTTAAACCCGAAGATACTGCTTTACAATTAGTCGTGGGTGATGTATTATCGGCAGTATTAGTAAATTCGATTAAAGAAGAATCGGTAGCAACAAGGGAATCAAAATGAATATAGATCAGGTAATACTTCGCAACATATTGGTTGACGAAAACTACATGCGCAAGGTACTACCTTTTATCAAGCCCGAATACTTCGGGAGTGTATATTCTAAGCTGTTTCTAGAAGTAGGGAAGTTTGTTGGCAAGTACAACAGGCTTCCCACCCTAGAGTCATTCAAGATCGAACTTGATGAAGCTTCTGGATTGTCTGATGCCGTATACAATGAAGCGGTTCAGCTACTACCAGAAATCTTCAAGATTGAAGAGATCGACATGGAATGGCTAGTTGATAAGACTGAGAAGTGGTGTCAAGATCGTGCGGTTCATAATGCAATCATGGAAGGTATTAGCATCATTGATGGTAAGCACCAATCCCTGACTAAGAATGCTTTGCCTGATCTGTTGTCTGATGCTTTAAGTGTTAGCTTTGATGCCAACATTGGTCACGACTATATTGAAGACTTCGATAAGCGTTTCGACTTCTATCACGCTGATGAAGAGAAAATGCCTTTCGATATTGAGATGCTAAATACAATCACTAAAGGTGGTATTCCTAACAAGTCTCTAAACGTTATTCTTGCAGGTACAGGCGTTGGTAAATCTCTTGCCATGTGTCACATTGCTGGTGCCGCTATGGAGCAAGGTAAGAACGTTCTCTATATCACAATGGAGATGAGCGAAGAACGTATTGCGGAACGTGTTGATGCGAATATTCTAAACGTTCCTATTAACGAACTAGAAACACTGTCTCGTGATGCATACTCTGAAAAGATTGCACGTCTTCGTAAAGGCAACTGTGGTAAGCTTATTGTTAAAGAGTATCCAACAGGGTCTGCACACGCAGGACACTTTAGAGCACTACTAAATGAATTAAAGCTAAAGAAGAAGTTCAAGCCAGATATCATCTTTATTGACTATCTGAACATCTGCGCTTCTTCACGTATGAAAGCAATGGGGGGATCAATCAATTCTTATACTTACATTAAAGCGATTGCAGAAGAACTTCGTGGACTGGCGGTGGAATTCGATCTCCCACTCTTCACTGCAACGCAAACGACACGTTCTGGTTTTGGTAACTCGGATGTTGGGCTTGAAGACACGAGTGAGTCTTTTGGATTACCCGCTACGGCAGACCTGATGTTTGCTTTGATAGCAACTGAGGAATTAGATGCTGTTGGTCAAGTTATGGTTAAACAGCTTAAGAACCGATATAATGACGTTAGTACTAATAAGCGGTTTGTTGTGGGTATAGATAGATCACGAATGAGACTGATGGATGCCGAAGGGGATCCGACTGAAGGTCTGATGAAGGATATTCCTGTATTCGATAATACCACCGCACAAGAGAAATTCAATAACTTCAAGATGGAATGATACGATGAAAGTATGGACAGTAGTAACACCTCAACCCTCAAAAGAACTGTTTGAGGGGGGTATCAAAGATGCTCAAGATCTTATTAGTTATTGTGCTAGGGTATCAAACCCAGCCAATGAAATGAACACGGAAACTGCCGATAAGCTTATCCGATATTTGGTTAAGCATAAACATTGGTCACCGTTGGAGATGGTGTCGTGTACACTTGGTGTGGAAACAACTCGTGATATCGCACGTCAACTGTTGCGCCACCGTTCAATGTCTTTTCAAGAGTTTTCACAACGCTATGCAGATCCTCAAGATATGAAACAGGCATTTGTTGTTCGAGAAGCACGTATGCAAGATACTAAGAACCGACAGAACTCCGTGCCTAATACGGATAAAGAACTTGCTAGAGCATGGAGAATGAAACAAGATCAGATCATCCATGAAGCTAAGTTGGCATATAATTGGGCAATCTCAATGGGCATTGCAAAGGAACAAGCGAGATCTGTCCTACCCGAAGGAAATACTGTATCTCGTCTGTTTGCAAACGCAACCTTGCGTTCTTGGATACACTATATAGAACTGAGAAGCGGCAACGGAACTCAACTAGAACATATGGAACTGGCACGTGCCATTGCCGTCGAGATCTCAAAGATATTTCCAATGACAAAGGAGTTCGTTCAAGATGGGTAGAAAACTCGAAACCTACAAAGCTGAAGATGGAAAGGGCAAATGTGAAGTTCATTTCGATTATAAAACCGAAAGAGGTTACATTAAGTACTTTGATAGTAACGACAAGATGTTTTACACAGAACACTTTCCAAACCATTCTATCCGATATATCCAAGATGCCGCAGAAAACTGGTCTGTGGGTATCAAGAAACTTGAAAAAGAATACATTTAGTCATTGACAAGTCGTAAAAACAGAAGTATATTAGGGGTACTTATGAGGCGAATTACAGGGGTACTTATGATACGTATCAGAAACATTCTATCAGGTGGCCTGACGATGGCAATGATGCTTTCGTTGGGCGCATGTATAACCATCGTTACTAAAGAATACGCAGAAGCTAAGGAATGCTTGGCATTAAATGTGTATCACGAAGCACGTGGTGAATCTGAAGAGGGACAGTACGCAGTGGCTCATGTTACTATGAACCGTGTGGATTCCTCTAAACATGGCAACACCGTATGCGAAGTTGTATACGCTCGTAAACAATTCTCTTGGACATGGCAGATAGATGATCATAGTCCCAAGGATCTTTATGCATATCACAAGGCTAAACTCATTGCCGCCGATGTGTTGAGAGAACGTGTTGAAGACAATACTGGTGGTGCAGACCACTATCACGCAGACTACGTAAGTCCTAATTGGGCTACTGAAGAATACATGAATAAAACAACAACAATCGGAACCCACATCTTTTACAAAGCGAAATAATCATTATGGAAACAGCACCAGAACTACCTAAACTAAAACTACTAATCATTGGGCATGGAAGGCATGGTAAAGATACCGTGTGTGAAATGCTCAGAGACAATATGGACTATACATTTGAAAGCAGTAGTCACTTTTGTTGTAAACACTTCATCTATGATATGTTAAAGCCAAAATATGGTTATAAAGATATTGAAGAGTGTTATGCAGATCGACACAATCATCGTGCTGAATGGTATGATGCAATCTGTGCATACAACAAGAAGGATGCCGCACGATTAGGTCGCCAAATGTTTGCTGAGTATGATATCTACTGTGGACTACGTAACAAACGTGAGTTCTTTGCTATGCAGAATACAGGTGTTTATGACTTCTGTATTTGGATTGATCGCTCAGATCATTTGCCTAGTGAAGGCGATGACAGCATGAGCCTTAAACAGTGGATGGCAGACTTTACTATCGACAACAATGGAGATCTTGAAGAGTTGCAGTTTAACACTCGTAACTTGATGGAACAGTTGCATGGTGGTGTGTCTCATCTAATGAAGATGAATGCGCCACCGCCTAAGTTTGATGAGGGTGGGTTCGAAGTAGATTACAACGAACCACAACCTGTTGAACTAGAACAGACGTATGCCGCTCCTGTGTGATATATATCACAACATTAAATCAATATCGCAGACTGTTGACACTTTAGGTGGTCTGTGATACTATATAACTTGTAGACGTTGAAGCAACGTGGACACATACTGGACTGGGGGGCAGTACCCCACATCTCCACCACAAGTACATAATGTGTATTTTTGATGGGGATGAACTAGGATCGACAGGTGTGAAAGTGAACGTGGAGTTTATCGGGTGACTGCGTAATTGGTCAAAACTACTAAATGCAAACAATAACTTTGCTCCTTCTGAATTGCGCCTAGCGGCCTAATTTAAGGGGGTTGGCGACTTACCTAGCAACAGAAAAGTCGTACTAACAATTAACAAGGAATAACAAGAACATGAAACTATTAATCTCTTCTCTAGCAATGATTGCTATGTCAACAAGTGCATTTGGTGCGGATATCGCCGTAGATGCTGACATTGACATCACAGAAAACACTGCGGGTAAGTATATCGCTACAAAGAAAATCGCTTTTGATGTAACTGCCGTAGGCGATGCCTTTGGTGGCGTCGAAGTAGTTGCTGGTGCAGACGACAAACTAGCAGTAGGCGACTGGAACGTAGGCCACTCAGTTGGTTCGGCTAGTGTGTCTTTTGGTAAGCAAGGAAACCTTTTCGTAGAAGGTGAAGCTTCTGCCGCAAATAGCCCACTTGCAAATCCATCTATGGGAACATCGTTGCAAGCCGCTTTTTCTGGTGCAAGCGTAGGTCTTGCGTTTACTGATGTCGGTACAGACGTAACAGACATTGCAAGCCTACAAGGTTCTTACGAACTAAACCTTGGTGGTTTTTCGGCATCTACTTCTGCCGACTATAACATCGACAGTAAAAATATTGCTGTTGGTGTAGGTTTTGGTGTTGAGATCCGTGAACAATCTGTTGACACAGTAATGACATACGCAGACGATGTATGGGCATACGAAGGCTCAACAACATTGCTCGGTATCACAGGTTACTTGAACGGTGATCAAAATGACATGACACAGAACCTTGGTGGTTCTTATCTAATTGGTCTTAGTGATGCCGCTTCTATCGAAAGCAAGCTTAACTACGACATGAATAGCGAACAATACTCACCTTCCGTGAATTTGTCCTTTTCATTCTAATACGAATGGTGTGATGGCCTAACACATCCGATGAACTCTACGGTTAGAGAACAATGTAAAGGGGAATCTTCGGGTTCCCCTTTCTTTTTGTATAAATAGGTGTATGGATATATTTGCAATAATAGATAAAGTGGGATTTCCGATAGCTGGGGCAATGGCCGCAGGGGTGTTCGTGTTTATCACATTGAGGTTTATCCTAGCGAGTGTTACAGAATCTGTAACAACTCTTAGAAGTATAATCGGTTCCCTTGACAATAGGGTGCAGACAATGAACAACGATTTAGTGAAAATTGATGCCTTACTTAGTTATGCTCTAAATGTCAAACCTAATATTGACCGCATTGCGGCTAACGAAGGTAAGGAAGACGCAAGGAGAGATTAAATGATTTGGAAAGACTTGGTACTATCTAAGTTTAGTAATGGGTTTCGGATTCTCAATGGAAAGAACACAGATGATAAGTTCTTCGTTATTGATGATGTGAAACTCGAAATTGGTGATATGTTCAGAGTAGGTCCTAACGGATACTTTGAGAATGTTGGCAGTATACACGGTAATATTCATAATGAAGCTATTGATGATCAATCATATGCTTCTATAATTTATGAGAATAAGGACTAGGATGGATAGTGTAACCCAAGCTATAAGTGAATACGGCTTTCCTGTCGTTGCCTCTGTTGGCATGGGTTACTTTATCTACTTTATATGGAAGTGGGTTACGGAAACTATTGACCCTGTTATTGGCGAAACTATGATGACGCTGATACGGTTGGTTGATAGAGTTCGTATGCTTGACAACGATATGATAAGATTAAACAGTAAGCTTTCGATGGTGTTGGAACATCGTGGCATGGATAATGAAGTTGCTAAGTTCCAATCAACGAGCGAAACGCACAACTCAACAGGTCAAGCAGATGAAAAAGAAGATGATCCTAAGCCTAATAGCTTTGGTGTTACTCCCAACACAAAGTAATGCAGAGTTAACTTTTACTTTTAAGAACCCTTCCTTTAGTGGGCAAGGATATTCGTCCCATGTTCTATCTACTGAACAATTACAGTTCAATAGGAAGAAGGACAGAAACGACGAAATGAGGGCGGAAGCTAATCGCATTGAACGTGAGCTAGAGAATACTACATTAAACAAATTCATTAAGAACCTTGAGAGTAGAATATATGCGACACTTAGTAAACAGATGGTTGACTCCATGTTTGCAGAGTGTACAGGAGATGATTGCGCTAGTAGCGGATCTACAGAGATTGAGGGAAGTACGATTGAGTGGTCTAAAGATTCTACTACAGGATCTATCACCTTAGTCATAACAAATGACGATGGTACTACAACTATTACTATTCCAGGATCAGGGGAGTTTAACTTCTGATGCGTTTTGCTTTGATAACGATAATAGCATTACTTGCAGGTTGTGTGGATCCTTCGCAGTATCCTATAGGACAAGAGCCTGTGGTACAGGTTTCTCCTAATGATATTTCCGACTATCCTCAGATGGATGGTAAGATTATGACCATTGCTGTTTATCAGTTTAAGGATATGACAGGACAGAGAAAGCCTAGCGGTGGGGGTGCAAGTTTAAGTAGTGCCGTTACTCAAGGTGCGGAAGTATGGGTGATCAAAGCATTACAAGATGTTGGTCACGGAACATGGTTTGAGGTTGTTGAACGAGTTGGTCTTGACCATTTAGTCAGAGAGAGACAGCTTGTTAGAAACACAAGAGAAGTCTATGAGAAGGACCTCGCAGACGGACCTACGCCCCTAAAGCCAATGGTATTTGCTGGTCTCATTCTTGAGGGTGGCATTGTTGGTTATGACTCAAGTGTGGCTACAGGTGGATCGGGTGCAAAGTATCTTGGTCTTGGTGTTCAACAACAATATAGAGTTGATACCGTCACAATAGTCATGAGATTAGTTAGTGTTAACACAGGTAAGGTATTACTGAGTGTTGCCACTGAAAAGAACATAGCAAGTCACCAAACAGGTGCAGATATGTTCAAGTTCTTTGATATGGGAACTAAGTTAGTTGAAGCGGAAACTGGTTATAGTTTGAATGAACCAGTTAATTATGCAGTCAGATCAGCAATTGAAGCTGGCGTTATTGAACTTATTAACGAAGGGAAAAACAGACAATTCTGGAAGTTTTTGGTAGATCCAAAGACTGGCGGATGATAGGAAAGAACAATGAAGTATTCATCAAAGTTTATACTATTGGTATGCGCACTTTGTATACCACTGACACCGATTAATGCAAACGACATATACATAACACAGGTTGGCGACACTTTAGATTTGGACATTGTCCAAGACGGTCAGAACAACACCATAGGTACTAGTCTACAAGATGTAGTTTTGGGATCTGTTAGTGGTGCTTCCGACTCTATGACATTCAGCATAACACAGACAGGTAACTCGAACAGTATTACGGCACAAATTCTTGGTAGCACCTATGTAGGTACTTGGGACATATTGGGTAGTAATAATGAGATCGATCTTATGTGTTCTAGTGCCGCTGGGGGTAACTGCGATACTGTGACACTTAACATTGATGCCGATGGCGACAACCAAGACTATACAATCAATATTGGCGAGACCGCAGATGCGAGTAACTCTACAATCAACTTCACAGTTGACGATAGCGGAAACGTTATCACAACAGATGTTGATGGTACAAGTGCGTCTATAACAGTAGCAATTGATAAGAACGCAAGTCTTGAAACGTCTAACAGCACATTAGACATTGACGTTTCTGGTGATGGAGATCTTAACGGACACACAATCAGTCTTGACTTAAAGGGTCGTGGGCATGCTGTTGTTATAAACCAAAGTGGTATATACGACAACGTAATTGATCTTCACACAAATGGTGATACACAAGCTATAAACATCACACAATCTGACTGATGTTAAAGTACTTTTTATTATTAGTGTGTATGTCTACTTCGGCATATGCAAACATTGGCGAGATTGCCCAACTTAAAGGTAAAGAAGGTGGTGCGGCGATTGAGCGTGATAACTCCGCAATAAGTGCGGAGAAGGGTACTGGAATACAAATGGATGATACGGCAGTTACGGCTAACTCTGCCATGACTATCAACTTCATTGATGAGACAAGAGTTGACATAACAGAACACTCACGTCTCATCATTGATGACTTTGTTTATGATCCATCTACTGGAAAGGGATCACTTGGTCTCAAAGCAAGTTTAGGAACAATCCGATACGCAAGTGGTCAGATTGCCAAAAACAGTAGACAGAGGGTAAGAATACGAACTCCATCTGCAACGATTGGTGTTCGTGGCACAGACTTCATTATGGTTGTGGATGAAACAGGTGGTAGTATGGTCACATTACTTCCAAGTTGTGATACAGCAGGTATGTGCTACACAGGAGAGATAACAGTCGAGACAGATGCTGGATTTGTCGTACTTAATAAAGCATTCCAAGTTACGGTAGCATCAACTAGTAACAATAAACCAACACCACCACTTTTGTTGGATATTGATGAAAGCATGATCAACCAACTGCTAATTCTACGTAAGCAGAACCCATACTTTGAAGAGCAAAGCAGAATTCTAATTGAGAAACGACAGGCCGCAGACTTCCTTGGGTTAGACTTTCTACAGTATGAGGGATTGGACTATGACGCCTTAGTTGATTCAATAGAGGGAATTTGGCTTACTGAACTTGACTTGGACGTAGACTACCTTAAAGACTTACTGTATGATATGTTAGATCAATTGAATGAGGCATTAAAGAGATTGTTTAGTGATGAGCTTGCCGATCAGAATGCAATGCTACTAAGACAGGAAGCGAACATATATGGATTAGATCCATTGACAGGCATCTCCTTACTAAACCAAACACCTAATTGGGTGTTCTCTAGAAGAAATGATAGCGGAGAAAACTTCGTACAACTAAGATTAAATCAGGCATATGGTTATACTATAGATCTGCAACAGAACGATTGGGAGTTATATGACTACAGGTTGGGGGATAACACTGGCAACTCTATTGACATTTATCAGCAACGCTAGTTTTGCTAATGACTTAGACATCACACAGATAGGTGACGACTTTGTTCTAAATGTAACTCAAGATGGAGAGAACCATGAGGCAGAAATCATCGTTGACGGTGATGAAAACGATGTGGCGTTGACGCAGACAGGAGCATCCAAATATGCATATCTTGATATGGATGGCACACCCCACGACTTTGATATATCTCAGACAGGATCTGGTAACCATTATTTGAGTATAAATATAACAACAGGAAGCCAGTCCATGGCAGATATCAATTCGACACAGTATGGAACTAATAGTATGTCATATACTGTTAATGGAAGTTGTTGGGCTGATTACGGTTGTGCACTTAACATAAACCAAAACGGTAACTAATGAAGAAACTATTGAGTCCTTGGTGGGCAATCTTAACCCTAGCAGTTTTAGTATATACGTTTGTATATCCGTCTAACTTTGTACAAAGCATTAGACTGAACTATTTTGATCAACTGATCATTAACCAAGAGCCTGTAGATAATAACATCTATGTTGCAGAGATAGATGAAGAAGCTTTAAACAAATATGGGCAATACCCCTTTCCAAGAAACGTTTATGGTGATATAATAAAAGGTTTATATGATTCGGGTGCTGGTCTCGTGATTTGGACAATCATGATGCCAGAAGAAGATCGTCTAGGTGGTGATGCATATATGGGTGATATTCTATACGATTATCCTGTAGTCCTAGCTTCACGCCCATCAGACAAAACTAAGAACGAACCTATCAATCCTGGTGCGGCTATTATCAATCCAGAACATATCCATGCAATTCTTCCATACGATGGTATAATTGCTAACGTCCCAATCATAGAACAAAACTCTGTTGGTGCAGGGATCATTAGTACGGAACCAGAGATAGATGGTGTGGTTAGACGTATGCCAACCGTAGCAATGGTTGATGGTACACTATACCCTAGCCTAGCACTTGAGACATTACGTGTTCTTGCAGGCGACATTAGTTTTCAAATCAAATTACAGCCCAACGGTATAGAGAAGATGAGGATCCCTCAGTTCGGTATTATCCCAACTGACAGTGAAGGTCGTGTCTGGATCGATTGGAGCCAAAAGAGTAAGAGAGTGTCCATAACGGATCTACCAAACTTTGATGGTGCAGTTGTTATCGTTGACGTGACAGCCGCAGGTATAGCCAATCCTACTCCAACCGCTATGGGATCTGTATACGCAGGGGAAGTCCAAGCGGCAGTTCTAGGTACAATGTTTAATGGAACTAACATCCAACGTCCCGATTGGGCACCAATGGCGGAACTACTTGCTATTGTGATTGGTGGTTTGGCTCTAATTGCACTAAGCAAATGGATGATAGTAGGACTGATTGCGACAGGTGCTCTTATCGGATCTGTCATACCATATTCTATGTACATGTATAACACGGAGAAGATGCTAATAGATGTGACAGCACCTACCATTGTCTTTGTAATCATAGCACTACAAGTATATGGTATTAAGTTTGTTAGAGAATTCTTAGAGAAACAAGCTATTAAGAAACAGTTTGGTGGATATGCTTCACCAGAAGTTGTGGAGATCCTACAGAAGAACCCACAACTAATTAAAGAAGGTCAGAAGAAAGAAGTAAGCATTGTATTTTCTGATCTTAGAGGTTTCACCCCATTGGGTGAATCGTTCGGAGATGATGTTAAAGGTTTGACAACAGTGATGAACAGTTATATGGATGCAATTACACAACCTGTGTTAGATGCAAATGGAATGATCATCAAATACATTGGTGACGCAACTATGCACATACACAACGCTCCTGTTAATGATCGTAGCCATCCGAAAACGGCAGTTCAAACAGGACTAAACATGCTAAAAGCAGTGGAGAAATTTAATGAAAAACTTATGGAACAAGGTAAACCGCAAGTGGGTATGGGTGCCGGTATTAATACTGGCCTTGGTTATATTGGAGAGATGGGTTCTACATCCAGACACTCCTACGATATCCTCGGAGACAGTGTCAGTACAGCCGCAAGACTAGAAAGCGCATGCAAAGGGTATGGGGTTCTTTTAATTGTAGGACCCCATACCCACAACCTAACAGAAGACGATTTCTTCTATCTCAAACTAGACAATCTTGCAGTTAAGGGTAAGAGCGTGGGTTTAGAGATATTTACGGTATTAGATATTGACCTTAACAAACATGGTGTGGATATGCTCAATCACAACACCATGCATAACTTCTATGCAACACAGCACTTTGACCAAGCTATCCACATCTGTAAAGATATGAAGGGTAAGTTCGAAGGCAAGATGGATGATTATTATGACATCTGGATTGAACGTTGTGAGTATATGAAGACACAAGATCTCCCAAAGGATTGGGATGGGATCTTTAGAGCAACCACAAAATAAGACTTGACAGATAAACTCCTTTGTGTCATATTAGTTATGAAAGCAAATAGGAGAGCGAATCATGTATGACGATAATGTATTTTCAGATCTTCACAAAGAAGTCTATGGCTTCCGCCCTCGTGGTGTAATCATGGATAACTGGAACTCAATGGCACCTGCTGAAAAGCAAGTTCGTTGGGATCAGCTTTGCGAAGAGTTGGCATCTAATGCTGAGTTTGATCGTGTACAAGAGTTGAAAGCTGTTGCACAGGTAGAGCAAGACATCAAAGCATATATGAAGCTTGGTGCCCCTAATCGTGAAAGTGCTCTACGGTGGATGACCCAAACTGAGACATTCCATAACAGTCAGTGTGTAGAAGGTTGGGTTTGGAAGCAAGGTATCTTGTTCACCGCCTACGGTAAGCGTTTGGTAACAGAACTTCTACAAATTGTCGAATATAATTAAATAGGGCTTGACATCTGATATCGAATCAGGTACAAAGATGGTATAGAAACAAAGAAAGCGAGACTCACATGTTTAGAATTCCTAATTTTTACCAAGACGAAGTATCCTTCCAAGAAGGTTGGAACACTATGAAACGCCATGGTCGTGGTGATACTCTTGAGGGTATGCAAGCTATGGATCGTTGTTGGGAAGAATACGTTGCAAGTCAAAATGATTTCTTCAACGGAAAAGTAGCTGTTGTAGCTTTTGAAGATGATGACGAATTCTTTGAGTACTATAGCAGTGAAGTAAATGCCTACAATGCCGTGTTCTCAAACATGCAACCAATGTTCGCTTAGGAGATATATTATGGAAACTTATACATTTAACGCATATGGGGTAACCTTTACTGAAGAGCACGGAACTTGTAGCCGTGCCATGGAAGCCGCCTCTAAAGAACTCCTGTGGAAATTTGCGGGATCTAGGGATGGCGCATGGTTCCAAGTTGGGATCAGTAATACTTTTGATTGGGTTGAAGGAAACTTCTTCGATTAGGGGTTGACAACCCCGAATCAATATGGCATACAGTATAGGTAACAACAAGAAAGAAATGAAAATGACCATAAACGAATTGATTGACCAGTACGCAGAGTTCATTGCGGAGAACGATCTTCCTGATATGAGTGCCGATGAACTTCTTTTTGAAACAGATGTTGATGAAGAACAGTGTGAATTTTTAGAACAATTCATTGAGAATTGGCACGAGGCTGAAAAGACCGAAGCGTCAATGACAGTATAGGGGTTGACAACTCCGAATCAATATGATATATTGTTAATAATAGTTATGAAAACAAGTGAAGGGAAATACAATGTCACATGAAGTAGAAATTATCGACGGTGTTGCTCAGATGGCTTATGCGGGCGATACGCCTTGGCATGGCTTGGGTACTCAGGTATCTAACGAACTCACTCCTGTCCAGATGATGCAAAAAGCGGGTCTTGATTGGAAAGTCGAGAAGCACGATTCATTCGTGAACGTTAACGGTCAACAGATCAAGACAGGACAACAGTCCTTGATCCGTACATCTGATAACTCAGTTCTGACCAATGTTGGAGAGAATTGGAACCCTGTGCAGAACGAGACTGCGTTTGAATTCTTTGCGGAATACATTGCCGCAGGAGATATGGAGATGCATACTGCGGGATCGCTTAAAGGTGGTCAACAGGTATGGGCTTTGGCTAAGGTCAAGGAAAGCTTCGATGTCTTTGGTGATGATACAGTAGAATCATTCTTGCTGTTCTCCAATCCACACATGTACGGTAAGTCAATCGATGTGCGCTTCACACCTGTTCGTGTGGTATGCAACAACACATTGACTATGTCTCTTAACGCTAACGATAAGCGTGTTGAGAAGGTGTCACACCGTAAAGCTTTTGATCCACAACAGGCTAAAGAGCACTTGGGTATCGCACACGAGAAGTTTGAGAAGTATAAAGAGATGGCTCAGTTCATTGGATCACGCCGCTACGGTGCCGAAGAACTCATCAACTTCTACAACGATGTGTTCCCACACACTGACACTAAGCGTAAGGTTGCCTCAGTGAAGACAGTTGATGATCTGTCACGTCAAGCAAAGAACTGCTATGATGTGTTAGAGAGCCAACCGGGAGCCAACTACGCTGAAGGATCTTGGTGGCAAGCATTCAACTCAGTAACTTATGTTACAGACCACGTTCAAGGTCGTAATGCAGAAAATCGTCTCCACAGCCAGTGGTTCGGCGCAAACCAAAACCGCAAGATGAAAGCGGCAGAGAAGGCAGTGCAATACGCACTGGCTTCATAGGGGATAGATTATGAAACTGATTATGGACAAACGTGATCCAGATCTATATGCCGAAGATGTTAGCGAAGCAGAGATGGTATCTCTGCAAGCTACTATCAAAACTCTTAACGTAGATCTTATGGATGACAATTTCGAACAATACCAATTCTATGTAGAGAGTATCGGTAATAAGGTGTTTATTCGCCGCAAGTAGATGGTATAAATAGTATCAACTTATCAAGGAGAAGTGAGTTGATATTAGCAACGCCACTAGAAGAACCAACAGTATCAAGAGCCTTAGATTACGAAACAAAAGTTTTTGATATCATGAAATCCGCCAAGATTGATGGATTAGATGTTGGTAGTGTTAATGGTGCAGGGTTCAGTAACCAAGGCGCAGGAGATATTGAAGCAACTTACAGAGGTGAGCAATTCAATATTGAGGTCAAACTTGACATGTTTCCACAGATGGGTGGTACGTCTATACGAATAGACAGTAATGAAAAAACATGTACTCTTGTTCAGCCCGATGCGGTTGATGCTGACGCTATCCCATTCTTTATGAAAGCCGCTAAAGTGCAAGATGCTCCACTCAAGGTTTGGGTGGATTTCATTCGTAAACAAGAACCCAAAGAACTTCATAGCAAAGTGCCATATACGATACCATTTGGTTCGGTGACTAAAGAAGCTTGGATTGCCGCTAAGAATGCGGGCTTGTTAAAAGAAATGAATGCCACACGATCATTTCCCGATACTAAGAACATTGCCAAGGCATACAATCGTAAGAATGTTTATTACATTCAGATCGGTGGCGCAGGTCTGTTCTATCTTGGCAAAAATCCCCTGAGACTACCCATACCTGAGCTAAAAGGAGCTATGGACGTAGAGTTTCGATTAGGTGCATCAGGCAGTAAAGTACGCACGGTTGGTGATAAAACCTATCGTGTTGTTGGTGCTGGTTATCGTTGTCAGGGTAGATTGAAATCGCACGTCAAATCTAGATACAGCCTAGATAACATCAAAGATCTTCACGAACTGTTTGAGGTAAAAAGCGTATGAAAATAGGATCCGTTTATTCGATACCATCTCAAGAGCAACTCTATGGGGTAGTAAACAGGACGAAGGCCGCACACAACATAGTGAGTGGTGTAACCGTACACCTGTCCGAAGAGTACCACAAACTTCGGAAAGCACGTAAGGTTTTGCCTGTCGAATCAGTAAAAAATAGCCAAATTAAATCTTATAAATAGTCTTAACAACGTAAGATATGGGAACTTCTGGGAAAGATGACTAAAATGACATTCAAAGATAAGTTATTAGAGAACCTTAAATTCAAGGCAACTAATGAGAAGGGCGATGACGATCCTTGTTGGGATAGCCACAAACAAGTTGGTATGAAGAAAAAGGGTGGAAAAGAAGTTCCTAACTGTGTGCCTAAAGAAGAGGTAGAAGTAGTACAAGAACTCACTGCCGCCGAAAAGAAGCTTGTCAATACAATGTATGACAAGAAGGGCAATCTTACCCCTATTGGCAAAAAGGTCATGAACCATGGCAAGAAGCAGGGCGACAAAGGATTTGTTGAGTCTGTAGAACTTGACGAAAACAAAAACCTCATCAAAGACTATGAAAAGTATATGTCGCAAGGTGGTAAGAAAGACCACAATGCAATTGATTACTTGATGTCTATGCCAAAGTATAAGCGCATGTCAAAAGACCAGATGGCAAAGGCCATCGGTGATGCGAAGCGTAAAGGCATCTTCAGAGAAGAAGTAGAACTTGATGAAATGACTTCTGCACAAAAGAAGAAGTTTGATAAGTTATACAAGCAAATGCTTAATGGTCCTGAGCACAAGAAGATTATGTCAAAGGCTGTTAATAAGGTTAAAGGGGATGATCAGTTTCACGCCTTGGTTAAGAAAACTGCAATGGAATCTGCTTTATCTGAAGCCAAAAAAGCTCCATACGAAATTTACCACAAAGACTTCTCTGGTGCTATGCAACACGCATATGCGTCTGCCAAAAAGAACTACGGAATTACCGTTAAGCCCAGTGAAATTGATGACAAGGTTGCTTCTGGTCCACGTAAGCCAGGAAATGGTAAGACAAACAGCTATCGCCTAAAGGGTGACAAGGGTGCTATTCAAGTACAAGTCTATAACATGGGCAGTAAGTACGAATTGAATATGTACAAAGAATCTCTTGATGAGAACTTGAAGCTTATCAATCGTATTAAGAACTCTGGTGTTGTTAAGACTGGATCCATGTCAAAGGATACTCCAGCAAAAAAGAAAGCCGAAGCAGAACGCCGTAAAGAGTACAACGTTTACCAAAAAAGTAAACGTTAACATGAAAGCGTTTAAGGCAATACGAGAAGCTCGTGGGGAAGATTCCAAGGGACACAAGATAGCAACCAAAGATGGTGCTGGTATGACCCCTAAAGGTGTCGCCGCCTATAGACGTAAGAACCCAGGAAGTAAACTCAAAACAGCCGTTACAGGCAAAGTTAAAGCAGGCAGTAAAGATGCTGGACGCCGCAAATCATTCTGTGCTCGTATGAGTGGAGTGAAGGGTCCTATGAAAGACGAGAAGGGTAGACCAACTCGTAAAGCAATGTCGCTTAGAAGGTGGAAGTGTTAAATGAAAACGTTTAAGTTGTTCTTAGAACGAAACTATGCCAAAGAATACGAAAACTATCAGGGTAAACCTGAGCAAATCGAGAAGAGATCTTCTCGTAATAAAGCTCGACGTTTGATGGCTAAGAAGATGAACGTCAAGGGCAAAGACGTTGGGCACAAGGACAATGATCCTTTGAACAACGATCCTAAGAACTTACGTCTCGAAGATCCGGGCGAGAACCGTAGAGAGCCACGCATGCGTGACAATCCTGTAGAAGAAGGTATTCGTCATAAGGGTCTGTTACACCGCAAAGGTGTGAAGGGTACTGCATTCGCAAGGTCTGTAAATAAGACACACGCTCAGAACCAAAAAGATCAGAAGGATGCTAGTGCTAGATCTAAAGCCGCCGCTAAAGATCATGCAGATTTCCGTAAAAAGTATCCAAATATAAAATTTGATGAGGATTATGATCCTAACGTACACCAAGAGGGTACACCAGAAGCTACTGCACGTGCAAAGGCTATCATGTTTCCTAACGAAGAACTAGATGAGGTTCTAAATATCAAGCAACGCCGTGATCGGGGTATTTCCGCTCGTAAGAACAAGACCAAGATGGCAATGGGCAGACGTAAAGCCGCTAATAAGATTGCTTCTACAGATAAGTTGAAGAAACGTGCCCAAAGACAGGCTCGTACTCAAATGGCTCTTAAGATTGCTAAGGATGGTCCTAAAAAGGACATGACTCCAGCACGTAAGGCTGAGATCGAAAAGCGTTTAGACAAGATGAGACCACGTATAAATAATATAGCAAAGCGTATGATGAAAGATGTACGTAAAGCAGAGATAGCAAGAAAACGTGGAAAGAAGTAACCTTTATGGCATTCGCATCATTTAGCCAGTTCTTAGTCGAAGAGGAGCAAGCTGTTTATTTCACTTTTGGTGAAATGAATCCTCCGACTATTGATCATGACAAACTATTGAATAAACTAGCGGCTAAAGCGGGTAGGAATCCGTATAGGGTTTACTTGTCACAAAGTCAAGACAAGAACAAGAACCCTTTGTTGTACAAAGAAAAGATTAAGTATGCTCGAAAGATGTTTCCCAAGCATGCTCGACAGATCATGGTCAACACTAAAGTTAAGAAACCTATAGATGTAGCAACTGTGCTATATGATGAAGGTTTTAAGACTATTGTGATGACTGTTGGATCCGAGCGGGTAAACGAATTCGAGATTCTACTACAAAAATATAACGGTGTCAAGGGTAGACATGGTTTCTATAACTTTAAGAAGATCACAGTCGTATCGGCTGGTGAAAATCCAGATTTAGAAAGTTCTAGCAAACAACGTGGAAGTGCGAAGGCCAACGACTTCACCACATTTTCACAGGGTGTGCCCAAACCATTAAGTAATTCAGATGCAAAAAAGCTATTCAGCGATATTCGTAATGCTATGGGCATTAAGGAAGAAGCATCGTTTAGGCATCACGTAGAACTAGAGTCAGTCTCTGAAGAACGTGAAGCTTTTGTAAATGGAGATCTCTTTTCGCTCGGAGATTCCGTAATTATTAAAGAAAGCGATGAGGTAGGAACTATCTCAATGCTTGGTGCTAACTACCTAATTGTTGACACATCCAAAGGACGAACACGTCAATGGTTGGAGTCGGTGGAGAAGGTTAGTGGTAAAGTGTGCGGACATGTTAAGGAAGATGTAGCCAAACCAGATACCAAATATTCATTTGCAAGTTTTATAACAGAAGCGGAATATCAAGGCAGAAAGGTTAAACTAAATGATCCGTTTAGAACCCCAAAAGCCAATAAAGAATATGGTGTGTATGTTCGTAATGATAATAGTGATGTCACTCTTGTTCGGTTTGGTGATAACTATATGCAAGAAGGTACCAATCTTCCACCCCCAAATAAGTGGGAAGAACGATACTGGAGTACACGTCATGGACGTAAATCCGCAAGACCAAAACAGTAAAAACGTTAACATAAAAATGGGAAAAGTGGATTAACACATGCCAGATGATTTGCACAGATTAGATAGAATTGAAGCGAAGATAGATAAACTGTCTGACGCACTAATTGCTATCGCACGAACCGAAGAGAAATTGATACAAATGGAGTTGAAGAACTCTGCAAATTATGATAGAATGAATAAGTTCAGTCAGAAACTGGATGATATAGAGAAGTCGGTTGCGGACAATGCCGCAACTGTAGGTCTCATTAACAAACTATTCTGGGTAGCAGTTGTTGCTATCTCAGGATCAATTGCCGCCCAATTGTGGATGTAAAAGGAAAACACACATGGAAAAAGATGTAATGAACAGATTGGGCGATGCATACGCAGAAGTCCAAGAAGCTACACTAAAGCAAAGAGCATTGGCTAAAGCCGCTAAAGATGCTCAACCAAAAGACAAGGTGTCTCTTAAGAAGGCACCGTGGGACAAGAAGGAAGAAGTTGAAGAAGATGCTTCTAACGACAAGTCCGATGATGGCGAAGGTCTAGATAAAGCAGATCCTAAAGCCGCTAAGAAGAAGTTCAAAGATCGTAAAGATAAAGATCTTGACAACGATGGTGATACTGACTCGTCTGATGAGTACCTTCATAAACGCCGTAAGGCTGTTGGCAAATCTATTGCCAAAGAAGAGGTCGATCTTGAAGAAGCCGCTCGTCGCAAAGGTGCTCCAAAGATGACTGGAGACTCCATTAAAATTCAACGTGCAAAAGATAAAGATCATGCTGATGCTATGGGTCGCCATGTGAAATCTGGTCGCCGTAAGTCTCTTAAAGCTTATACCGAAGAATCCGATGAAACTACTCCTTGTAGCGAATGCGATGGATCTACAGAGAACCATGCTAAGGATTGCCCAAAGAACCCCGATGTTGAAAAGGGTGGTTCTGAAAAGGCTGTTATGAATCCTAAAGCAGAAACCAAAGCAGAAACCAAAACAGAAAATACTAAGTGGACTGTATACAATCGCATCATGGAAAAGGTTCGTGGTGATCAAACTAAGAACTCTGTTAAAGCTATGGATCCAGAAGATAATCAATCTGGTGAAGAAAAGAAGTTTGTTGATGACCATGAGAAGATGGGCACGGCAGACAAGCAAGCGGATAAAGCTGACATTACAATTGCAATGGCTAAGAATAAACATGCTATTGATAACCCAATGAAAGCCGCTCCACTTCGTCCGGGCGACAATAAGCAAGGCGACTTGAAGGCGGATAAGCCAGAAGGAAGGATGTAAATGATTAAACCCCCACAATGGTGCTCAAAGGCAGTTCCAACAGTACGTGGTTGGAAACACCATGCACGTAGAGAAATCTTGAAGCCTATGCGCTTCACTCAAGAACAGGTAGATGAGTACATGAACCATATGAACGGCGAACCAGAAGTGATCGTGGAAGTTCCACAAACACCAGAACCTTCTATGTTGACTGAAGCTCCTGTTGCAGGCGACTTGGAAAGTATGACTAAGGTACAACTTGAGGCTCTTGGGCGTCAAAATGGTATCGAACTTGACCGCCGAAAGGGTAGAAAAACTTTGATAGATAGTGTTAAGAAAGCAATTAAACTCTCATAATCAAAGTGAACATTCTATGGAAATGAAATTAACTGAGGATAACATCCCACTATATGCCGCCAAGCATTACTACAATCCACTTGGTTCAGATCATGAGGAATTCATAGAGGACTTAAAACGACTTAAGTATATTAAGCGGTTGGTGAATAGGTATATCGAAACAGATTACCTAGCTGACCGCTTAATACTCAATCACTTGATAGTCATTCATAACGTGTTTGGTGTCACGCCGGGTGTTAATATGTTGAAGATTAAACTGACGGATAGTCAGATGAGTGTGATAAAACCATTCTTAGTTTTTCTAAGATACATTAAAAACGACGAAATAACAAATACGCCTATGGATCCACAAGTGGTCGAAAGGTTGAGGAACATCTAAATGGGCATTCTATCCAGAGCAGGAGATCTAGTATACACCTTGCGCTTTCTGAGGCTACTAACCACGCCTTGGGAAAACACAGGTGCATTCGAAGCAGGTCTTATTGACGGTTCGGGGAAAGTTATAAAGAAAGCAGTCACACCAGAAGACAAGAATGTTTATAATGCTTTTCATAAACTCGTGTTCAACATCAAGAGGCTTTTGCCTGGTAAACGATTTGGCTCATATGCCGCCGCACTATTCCTTTTAAAGGAGAAGTATGGAGTGACCTGCTTTGACAAGATACTCAAAGAGAGTGGAATAGATCCAATTGATATGGTAGCAGAGTCCAGTGAGTGGTTTGTTTTGGAAAACAAGCAACTATCTCCCGGAGTGTTTAGGGTGAACGGAAGCAAGGTAATCAACGAAACTTGTGATGAAGTTGTTATCAAAAGAGATCAAGTACGAATTAAAGAAGATACATTCCCTGTTGGCGAAGTTCTAGGATTAGACATCTATGAGGTAACTCATATGCGAACAGGTAAGAATATCTATATAACGGCAGGGGAACTAATCAGATGATTAAAGAAGATGCACCGACTAACTCTATCGCTCATGGTGGCGTGGACATGGCACCGAATGCATTGCCTAAGCCTAAAGAGATCAGTGTAACTGATAAAAGACATTCAAAGAAGAAACAGCCTGTACTGCTAAAGCGGTTTAGGAAGTTTGTGGAAGGATTGAGTCATGATTAAAGTATATCTATTTCTTATAATCGTAGGGATTATGGGATCGGCTGGATATGGTGGTTACAAATACTACCTATGGAGCCAAGAAACAATGAACACACTTCGTGAGAACAATGTTAAGTTAGAAGCTGTTACAGTTACACAGGCTAACACTATCAAAGAGATGACAGAGAATGCAGAACGTAACGAAGAACTTAATGCAAACCTGTCTAAAGCACTACAGAACTCACAAGTACACTTGGATGCTTTGAGAAGTAAATTCTCGAAGATTGATTTAACTATGGAAGCTATAACAAACCCACAAGGTTTGGAAGAAAGGGTTGACAATGCAGTCGCTAGACTTATTAAAAGAATTGAAGATGAAACATCTCCTCCTACTGACACCGATGATGCTGATGGGGTGTCTGGGCAGTAACGTAGAACCGAAGGTAATTACGCAAACAGAATTTGTGCAACAATCTGTGCCTATCCAAGCCAGACCTAAAGGTGTGGCTATGCCACCTGTAGATTGGTATGTGGTCAATGGAGATAACGTTGACGAATTCCTACAGAGAGTTCAAGACGATACTGGACAACCAGTCTTCTTTGCGATTACACCTAAAGGATATGAGAACCTAGCACTAGGCATTGGTGATCTACGCCGATACATCAAAGACACTCAGGCTATTGTCGGATACTATGAAGAAGCTCTAGATCCAAAAGAGACACCGACTGAGGAATAGTGTCACATGTAGTGACTTAATTTGATTATCTACTACATTTAGCTATTTACAAACTACCCAACATGCTATATACTACTACCAACTGGGGTGAGTATTCTCTCATCCCATTTTCTATGGAGACGCCGTTTATGTTGTTCGAAGAACAAATCTCACGAAAGCCTGATCAATACCCTTGGACTAAACAGTTCATTGAGGCGATTTGGAAAGGCTTTTGGACACCCGAAGAATTCAATTTCCGATCAGACTATTCCCAATTCAAAAATGATTTAACCCCAGCAGAACAACAAGTTGTTGTCAAAACAATGTCCGCTATTGGACAGATTGAAATTGCGGTTAAATCATTCTGGGCAGACGTAGGTAACAACCTACCACACCCATCAATTAAAGATCTAGGTTACGCTATGGCGAACTCAGAAGTCATTCACAACATGGCTTATGAAAAGATCTTAGATGTTCTACACCTCACCCATGTATTCGAAGAGAACCTCAATGTAGAGGTCGTAAAGGGTCGTGTAGATTACCTACGCAAATACAATAAAAAAGTATATGCTGATGACCGAAAGCAGTACATCTACTCAATTATCCTCTTTACATTGTTTGTGGAAAATGTTAGTTTGTTCTCACAGTTCTACATTATCATGCACATGAATCGCAACAAAGCGGTAATGAAGGACTGTGCACAACAAGTACAATACACACGTAACGAAGAGATGTTGCATGCTCAAGTTGGCATCAAGCTGATCCAGACATTGCGTGAAGAGTATCCAGAACTGTTTGACGAAGAGCTAGAAGAGCGTATCAAGCATGAGTGCATTGAGTCTTTGAAGGCTGAGAGTAAAGTTATTGAATGGATTATGGACGGACACACCGCCGATGGTCTAAGTGCTGATATCCTAAAGTCTTTCATTGCGAAACGCATGTCAGATAGCATGGATTCAATTGGCATAGATAGCAGTGAAATCGTTTATGACGATGATCACATTAAGCAAACGTTCTGGTTTGATGAAGAACTATTTGGCGCAAACATGACAGACTTCTTTCAGAAGAGACCTGTTGAGTATGCAAAGGGTAAAGGCATCTCCGCAGACGATTTATTTTAGAGGATATATGATGGGTTTCGAATGGGCAAATGATGATTCACGGAAGTTTTTGAGCCGTGGATACATCGACGGTAATATGACCGTTGAAGAAAGAACAAGAAATATTGCACAAGCTGGGGAGAAATCTCTTGGCTTGGAAGGCACAGGATGGGCTGATAAGTTCTACGACTATATGAGTCGTGGCTTCTATTCATTGTCTTCTCCTGTGTGGGCAAACTATGCTACAAGTAAAGGACTACCAATCTCATGCAATGGGGTTAAGGTAGAGGACAACATGCCATCGATCTTAGCTAAGGTTGCAGAAGTTGGTATGCAGACTAAGATGGGTGCAGGCACATCTGCATACTTTGGTGCACTACGTCACCGAGGTGCTCCTATTAAGAGTGGTGGTACAGCCGATGGTCCTGTACACTTTATGAACCTATGGGAAACAACAGTTGATGTTGTGGCACAGGGTAATGTTCGTCGTGGATCCATGGCGGCATATCTTGATGTTGAATCTCCTGACATCATGGAGTTCCTAGATGCACGTGAAGAGGGATCCTCTATCATCAATCTAAGCCTTGGTGTTTGTATTGGTGATGAGTGGATGCAGTCTATGATCGACGGTGATCAGGACAAGCGTACTGTTTGGGCACGTATCCTACGCAAACGCCGTGAGAGTGGCTATCCCTATTTGTTCTTTAAAGATACGATTAATAATGCCGCACCAAAAGCATTGCGTGATCAGGATATCAAGATTTGGGCATCTAACTTATGTTCAGAGATTGCACTACCATCTTCTGAAGATGAATCGTTTGTGTGCAACCTAGCATCTATGAACGTACTGAAGTATGATGAGTGGAAAGAGACAGACGCTGTTGAGACAATGATTTGGTTCCTTGATGCTGTCATGGAAGAATACATTGAGAAGACTGATGATGTTCCATTCATGGGTTCGTCTAACAAGTTTGCTCGACGTTGGAGAGCTTTGGGTCTAGGTCAACTTGGTTGGCATTCGTACCTACAGTCTAAGATGATCCCATTTGAGTCGTTTGATGCACACATCCTGACTGTTGAGATCTCTAAGTTCATTCAAGACCGTTCTTGGGCGGCATCTAAAGAACTTGCTATTGAATATGGTGAACCAGAAGGTATGCTTGGTTATGGTATGCGCAACCTGACTACATGTGCAATTGCTCCGACAACAAGTTCGTCTTTCATCTTAGGTCAAGTGTCACCTTCTATCGAACCATTGGCTTCTAACTACTTCACCAAAGACTTGGCTAAAGGTAAGTTTACATACCGCAACCCATATCTTGATGATGTTCTGGAAAAGCATGGTAAGAATGATGATGAGACTTGGTTGGACATTCTGAAGCACGGTGGATCCGTACAACAACTGGACTTCTTGTCTGATGAAGAGAAAGCTGTCTTTAAGACATTCTCAGAGATTGCACCATTGGTCATTGTACAACAAGCAGGTGCTCGACAGAAGTATATCGATCAGGCACAGAGCTTGAACATTCTGATCCATCCCGATGTACCAGCAAAAGATGTCAATGCTTTGATTATCGAAGGTTGGAAGTTGGGCGTCAAGACGTTCTACTACCAACGATCAGCTAACCCAGCTCAGGAATTGGTACGAGATATCATGAACTGTGCGGCATGTGAGGCGTAAATGGCGAAACCAATCAAACACGAATGTACGATCTGTGAAGAGGAAACTTTAATAGAAGTGATCTCAGGAGAAGTTCCTTGCCACTGTCCTATGTGTGGCTATCCAATCATTATGGAAGAAGAAGGATATGAAGAGTTAGAAGATGACTAAATAACACCGTAATGAAAAGGTGAATTATGTGGTTATTAGAAGATAAAGAATTTAAGCCCACCCCTGATGAGTTATCATCGTGGGTGGGTTTTGTGTATGAGATCCTTGATACCGCTAACGGTATGAAGTATATCGGCAAGAAGAACTTTTGGTCTACTAGACGGTTGCCACCACTTAAGGGAAAGAACCGTAAACGTGTGATAGTAAAAGAATCCGACTGGATGGATTACTATGGATCCAACGAAGCAATCAAACAAATACTGACCGAAGATAGTGGAGATCGTTTTAGACGTTCTATCGTGCGTTTGTGTGTCAGTAAGGGGGAAATGTCTTATATGGAAGCTAAAGAACAATTCGAGAAAAACGTACTTTTTGACCCTAATTATTACAATGAATTCATAGGGTTAAAGTGCCATTCAAAGCACGTTTCTCATTTAGCCCCGGAAATGATCAATGGTAGACGTTAAAAGAGCTAACGAACTGCATTGGGCGGTCAAGGGTCACCTGATCCCCAAGCAAAATGACTTAGATGAGATCGAAAAGATCTATGACAGTTACCTTAAACGCATGTGGGGGAACCACGAATACTGTTATCGGCTCACAGGCTTTGAGGTTGCTTGGTCTGATAGACTAGAAGAAGACGCCAAAGAGATCGCTAAGGTGGCACGTCTAGGTTACGATTAGTCTTGACACCCTATTTGCCACATGCTATATTAGTTGTGAAAGCAAATAGGAGTGATTCGAATGGATACGTTAACATTTAAAGAACAAGAGTTTGACGCAACTCATGGTGGACCTTTTGACAGAGGTATGATGGATTCCTACTATCGTCGGGGATGCAACCCACACAAGTACCCTAATGGTACTCATCAAAATCCACGTGTAGATAATTTGACTACCGAAGAGATCCATGAATACCATATGGGATTTGAATATAATGAAGAGAGTGGGGATTATAAAGAATGGGACTAAAGCAAAAAATGTTTGTGGCTAAGTATAAGCTATATAATGATGTTACCAAGGAAGCTTACTTCTATACAAATGAGCAAGCCATGACTTGGGTCACTGAAGCTAACAGTAGTAATCTGTTAGAGAGTTTCATTATTGATCACCGTGATGTGGGAATGGAAGAGTTCATATGATATTAATTGATTATAATGCTGTTGCGATTAGTACGTTTCTAGCCTCAAAAGTATTGCCCACTGAAGATTCGATGCGGCACATGATCCTTAACCAAATTCGCATATATCGAATAAAGTTTCAGCGAGAATATGGTGAGATCTGTATTGTTGCTGATAATGGTACGAATAACTTTCGTAGAGAGATCTTTCCGCAATATAAGGCCAAGCGTAAGAAAACTCGTAATGAGAGCAAGGTTGATTGGAATGAAGTGTACCGTTGTACGGATCTTGTTCGTGATGATATTCGTGACAACTTTCCATACAAGGTCATTCATCAAGAGGGTTGTGAAGCCGATGATGCGATTGCTCAGTTGTGTTACGAAACTCAAGAGTTCGGCAAGCACGAGCCTGTCATGATCATATCAGGAGATAAAGACTTTTTGCAGTTGCAGACGATGAAGAACGTTAAACAGTATTCGACGGTTACTAAAAAGTTCCTAGTGGAGCCAAATCCACGACTATTCCTAGCTGATCACATCCTAAAGGGAGACTCGTCTGATGGTGTACCTAACGTACTATCTGATGATAATGTCTTTGTGGATGAGCGTAGACAGAATACACTGACTGCCAAGAAGAAGGCAATGCTCATGGAAGATCCATCTGCATTGGGAGATGAAGTGCTTCGTAATATACATCGTAACAGAAAGTTGATCGACTTGAAGGAATGTCCAGAAGTTGTCAAACAAGATATTATAAATAACTACGATAGCCAAGATCCTTATCACAACAGAGGCAAGGTCTTTCCCTATCTAATACAAAAGCGATGTAGATTATTAATTGAAAGTGTAGGAGAGTTTATTTAATGACACTAGTATATGAGGTGCTTGAAGACCTAGTCAAAGCATCAACTAAAGAGGATCGTGTCGAAATCCTTAAGAAGAACGAATCTTGGCCTTTAAAGGACATCATTCGAGGAACTATGGACAGCACTATTGTGTGGAATTTGCCTGCGGGCGCACCACCATATACGCCCAACAAAAATGGTTCCGAACCATCCAACCTTCACCGACAGCACAAGAAGTTTGTTAACTTCATTAAGGGTGGCCCTGGGGACAACATGCCCCCTATCCGTAGAGAGAACTTGTTTGTAGAAATTCTGGAGTCAATTCATCCAGAGGACGCCAAACACGTGATCAATATGGTTAACCAAAAACGTGCAGTAAAAGGTTTGACCCGCAAAGTAGTTTACGAAGCATATCCTGGTCTACTCAGGGATGCATCTGGCTAATGAATACCCACCCATAACAACTATAACAAAGGTCGTCTCACTCGTGGGTTGACCTTTTTTACTTTAAGGAAAACTTACTAATATGATATCAGCACAAATTGAACGTCTCAAAAGAGACAGTCGTGAGCTTACAACATATGGAAAAAAACTAGAGAAGAAGGGTAGAGCCGATCTAGTTCATAAGATCATGTTAAAGAAAGAGTTCATCGATCAACATATCGCAGATGTAGTATCGGAACACACTAAGTTTAATTAGGAAAACGAATCACTTGACACCTTTGCCTAACGTGTGTATAATAAAGTAACATTGTTAAGCAAAGGTGGAGAGTACCATGAATATCTTTATATTAGATAAGTGCCCAATCAAATCAGCACAAATGCAGTGCGACAAACATGTAGTCAAGATGATCCTAGAGAGTGGTCAGATGTTATCTACTGCACACCGTATGTTAGACGGTAAACTAACAAAACGTCCATCACAGTCAGGTAAGACTATGTCAAAGTATTGGGAGCTATCAGATCCTATTATGGAAAAGGCACTATACAAAGCTGTGCATACTGGTCACCCATGTACCGTATGGACTATGGAAACTAATTCAAATTACAATTGGCATTACAAACACTTCGTTGCTCTATGCGATGAGTACACCAAACGTTATGGTAAAGTACATATGACAGATACTAAGTTGCGTGACATACTACGCCGCCCACCTGTTATGACTAACTACAGTAATGACCGTACACCATTCAAACTTGCTATGGGTGCATCACCAGAGTGTGTAGATCATTCAGATCCTATCGGTTCATACCGTAAGTTCTATCAAACCAAGCAAGAGCGTTTCTCCATGACTTGGACTAACTCTATTGTTCCAGATTGGTTTAGATATAACGTAGCTATATAAAAGCGTAACAGAGAATGGATGGATCATGCCAGTATATACAATAAGAGACAAGCATAGTGGTGAAGAGTGGGATACCGTAATGTCCTTTGGTGCTCTACAAGACTATCTCGAAGAAAACCCCAACTTAGTTCAAGCTTTATCAACACCCAAGATTGTTGCACAAACAGGTGGTACGTTGGCTAGAACATCAGATGGTTGGAAAGATCATCTAAACAATATGCATAAACATGCAGGACGAGAAAGTAAAATTAAAACATGAGCCGTAAACAGACTACCAAGAGCATGATCCTACGTTTGGATAATATGGCTGAATTTGAACCGATTACCGAAAACCAAGCATTAGCGTGTGAAGCATGGGAAGAGGGTGATAACCTTGTCCTGTCTGGATCTGCTGGTACAGGTAAAACGTTCCTAGCAATTTCTTTAGGTCTTGAAGAAGTGCTTGACAAAGAGACAGAATATGATAAACTAACGGTAATCAGATCTATTGTTCCTACAAGGGACATTGGGTTCCTACCAGGAAATGAAGACGAAAAGAAGCAAGCCTATGCCGCACCCTATTTGGGGATCCTGACTGAGTTGTTTCAAGACAACCAAGCATGGATGAAGTTACAAGCGGCTAACAGTGTTTCTTTTGAGAGTACGTCTTTTATTCGTGGTATCACACTAAACGACACAATCATTGTCGTTGACGAAATGCAGAACTTGACCTTTCACGAGCTAGATTCAGTTATTACTCGTATCGGCAACAACTGTAAGATTATCTTTTGCGGAGACTTTCATCAGTCGGATTTCCGCTTTGAGGACGAGAAGAATGGACTGCCCCCTTTCTTAAACCTATTGGAGCAGATGAAAGACTTCACGACTGTAAACTTTGATTGGAAAGACATTGTACGATCAGGGATTGTACGAGATTATATTATGACCAAGGAGATGAACGGAGTAAGGTAATGGCTAAATTCGCCAGATATGATCCAAGAAATAAGAAAATGGGACGAAACAAGGTTAAGGCTTTAGAGAAAGACCTTCGAATTAAGCCCACTGAAAAGAAAGTGAAGGATTTAGAGAATGAGAAAGTTCAACCACACGCCATTGGACTTAGGGTATGAAGACCTACTGGCAGAAACCAAGTCAACTGGTAGAACGTATATCGATCCAGAAGGTAATCGATATCCTAGTATCACCACTGTCTTATCAATCCTTAGCCGAGACTCGATTGCCGCATGGCGAAGAAAAGTAGGAGATGAGGAAGCCAATAAGGTTTCCCATCGGGCTTCCACACGAGGCACGGCAGTGCACGATATTGTGGAGAAGTACCTAGATAATGAAACTATAGATCCTACTAAATATACACATGATGTGATACAAAGTTGGATGAACCTTATGCCCATCTTAGATGAGCGGATTGGTGACATCTTTATTCAAGAAGCTCCACTCTATTCTAAACACCTTGGTGTGGCAGGACGAGTTGACTGTATTGGATACTTTGATGGAGTACCTAGTATAATTGATTTCAAAACAAGTAAAAGACCTAAGAAACGTGAATGGGTAACAAGCTACTTTGCACAGGAAGCCGCATATGCTATTATGTGGGAAGAGCGTACAGGAATGCCCATTACAAACCTAGTAACAATAATGGATGTAGATGGACATGAACCTGTTGTATATAAAGAGCACCGTGACACTTGGGTTCCCAAGTTACTTGAAACGGTTGATCTCTATTGGGCGGACAAAGCTAAAAACCCACTCAGCTAAACAGTGGGAACGTAAGCGTAATGGGAAGATGAACTACTCGTTTGTCTTCTCTAAATTTTATTCTATCAACAACTGGACTGATTGGAAGCTACGAAAATGAACATCTTCTCCATCTTGAACCTACGCTCAGAATTTGACGATATTATGTTTAAGAACAAAAAGTCATTTAAAAGTGATATAGATAGTTTAACAGCTTTTGTAAACCAGTGTACTCGTAAGACGAGAGCCTGTGACATTGCTAAAGCTATTATAGGAGAAGCCAATGCCAATAGAAGAAAAACCGAATTCGTTCGGCGTAACCCCAAAGGTGCTGTGTGTCGATTCAGATCTTAATAGTGCTGATACTAATAATGACGGCATCGTTACTGATGCAGAAATAGCACGACAAGAGCGTCTAATCCGTCTTGAGAACGAAGACAAGAAGGAAGACGCCCAAAGAGCCATGGCATGGTTCTGTCTCGTGGGAATGTTAGGCTATCCATTTGCGGTTATCCTAGCAGTTGTATTTGGAGTAGACAGTGCCGCCAAGATCCTTGGTGATATGGCGGGCGTATATTTCATTGCGGTTGCAGGAATAATTGCGGCATTCTTTGGTGCCGCCGCTATCAAGTCTAATGCCGCTAAGAAGTAATATGAAAGTTTGTTATGAAAAGATTGATCTATCAAGTCTATGTTGGGCAATCGTCTAACCTATACAATTGGTGTACCGAGAGTGTAAAGGCATATGCCGATAGCATTAACGCCGATTATGTTCTACTGACATCACCTAAACTGTTTATCAAACCAGACCCCTTTACTACCAATCGTAGTGAGGGTGCTTCTCGTTTAGGATACCTTCCTATCTTTGAGAAAGAGAATGCCTTTGAGTATTTCCCTGAGTATGATCAGATCGCTATCATCGACAGCGATATCTACATTCGTGAGAACTCCCCTAATGTGTTTGACGAGTTAGATGATCATGACTTTGGTGGTGTCTATGAACGTGAGATGCCTGTAACTCCCCAATACGCTAATAAGATCCGTAACTATTCTAGAATGCAGTATGGTTCTCTTGACGGTCAGTCTGGTATGGACTTCGACTTCAATCATCCTAATGGTGGTGCGTTTATGAACATGGGTATGATGGTTATGAATAAATCGTTCTCAAAACAATTAAATGGTATGTCACCCAAAGAGTGGATCACCCAACCTATGTTTAAAGCATTCGTTGATGGTAAGGGCACATGGAAATGGTCTACGGATCAGACGTTACTTAACACATTTATTAATATGACTGGTATGAATGTAAAGCATTTAGACTATAAGTTTAATGCATTGTACACTGCTATTCCTAATGAACTTCTGAAAGACGCACACTTCATTCACTTCTTCCTTAAAGATAAACTACCTGCTAGAGGCGAGAACGTAGAGGAGTTGAAGAAAATTGTCTAATCTAATATATCAGTACTATGAGGGTAAGGTAACCACTGGTGTGGCGGCTGGTGTTCTTCTTATGAAAGATTATGCTGAGAGAATTGGTGCCGAATATATCTTTGATGATAATCAGGGGTGGATTAAGAGCAATCCATACTATGGCGCATTTCGTCCAGTGATTGATCCTGAGTTTGATAAGTATGACAACATCCTATTTGCAGATTGCGATATCATTCCTATTGATGGGCTTACCGATAATATCTTTGATGAGATGAATGATCGTGATGTATTGATTGCCGAAGAATGGAACCAACCAGAAGCAAGAGCCAAATACAATGTTGGTGGTATTACTGGTGCACGAGATAATGAGTGGGCAGAATGGGCTAAACGCACATATGGAGCGAATGTACCTAGAACCGAAGATGGTAGAGTAAGAGTATTTAATTCTGGTGTCGTTCTATATTCTAAAGAAGGACGAAAGAAGTTTCGTGCTCTTGTCGGTAACTTTGAGTTATCGGTTACTAATTACATAAATGGAGCTAGTAGATTTCCTAGATTTTATACACTTGATCAGAACTATTTGAATGTAATGATGTGTGGTGTCAACTGGGGTTTACTAGACTATACTTGGAATAGCTCAGTGAACTACGTTCCAGAGACACAGGATCCTAGACCTATCAATGATTTAAGAACAAAAGATACTAAGTTTGTACATGTACAGATACGAGGTAAAGGCGATTTTACCCTGTGGACTATGAAAGATATTGCTAACAAACCTGTTGAGGGGTGGAACCTATGAGTATAGATAACATCGAATACTTTGAAGAGGAATTAATATGATTAACGTTGAACTAGGCCATGTAAAGAACTTGGTAGAATTTTATGATGAGATCCGTAGCGGTCAAGAAGGTGCGCATGGTGATGATTATTGTGGTCAACATGATGCAATCAGGTTCTATGCATCTGAGTGTTCTTCCTATCGTGAGTTGGGTACGCACCAAGGTGGCACACTAGCCAATGCACTTCTAAGCGGATTTGATTATGTAGAAGGTGTGGATATCGACATGAGCCGTTATCGCAAATTCTGTCAACCCCATGCGGAACACTATGCACGAGAGAACGGCATTAAACTTGTTATGAAAGAAGTTGATAGTTCTGGTCTAGGTGCAGTAGGTCAACAGGTAGATATGTTGTTGATCGATAGTATCCACAAAGCTTATCATATGACGAAAGAGTTGGATCTACATGCTGGACTTGCTAAGAAGTATATCGTAGCACATGACACCAACTCAGTACCAGAACTCCAAGCTTGCCTAGAGCGTTTCTGTAATAACAATAGTCGATGGAATATCATTGAACGTGGTATAGTTAATGTAGGCTTTACGGTGCTAAAACGAGATGCGTAATATAATCCTACAACACTTTGACAAGTTTGACAACATGCGAGAACTTGACAAGAAAAGTCAAAAGAATATCCAAGAATATGCTGTACAAATAGGTGCGGACTATTCGCTTGTCTTGGGCATGCCATTCCGTGATCATCTAACAGCACCTTGTCAAAAAGTTTACATGATAGACGAAGAGTATGACGATTATGACAACGTCCTGATGCTAGACATTGATATGTTTGTTCCAAAGAATATGGATAAGGACATCTTTGACGAAGTGGGGGTTGGTCTATACAACCCTATTCAACAGAATCTACACACTAAGCTTGTAAGACAAAACTCATTCCAAGGATCCATGAATGCTCCTTATTGGGGTGGTGCTATCTACAAGATGGATAGAGCATTGCGACAGAAACTACGTGGTGGACTTGGTGGTAATGAGAGTTGGATGAACGCATACAATAAACCGTATCAATGGGAAGACGAGGGTATCTTTCACACACTTGCTTTCAAAACAGGTGTTAAGATCTCCGACGATCAGTTCCTACATCCAAAGTGGTGCTATGACAACTACCTAGAATATCCACAATACGCTGGTATGATCCATGTACGTACAAAGATTACACCATCAGGACCGAAGCAAGAAAAGATCAAGAACTATCAGGCATTGGTTGATAAAGGTATTTTATAATGGAAGCACACGTTATAACCATTAAGGGTAGCGAAGTAAGCGAAACTGCCGCCGCAAATTGCATTGCATCCTCTGCTAAGTTTGATAACAAATTTAAGATAAAGACCTTCGAGGCCACTACGCCAGACGATGTTGAAGAGTGGGTTAAGGCATACAAGCTTCAGTGGAATTGGCCTTGGGATGGAGAGATCCACGATATGGCTTCTGGACTGAGGAAGGTGGCATATCAGACAGCCAATAGACATGCACGTGTAGCATGCTCTATGAGCCACTTTAGGTTGTGGGACAGATGTTCTAGAAACAAAGCACCTATGTTGATATTCGAACACGATGCGATATTTACCGCCAATCTTAATGTTGACAATTACCTAAACAAAGGGTATAATATCATAGGTGTTAATTCTCCACTAGGAGCAACACGCAAATCGCAACAGTTTCATGATGTAATACAGAATAGAAAAGAAGTGGTGCAACCAGTTCCTCATATAGATGGTTGGGGTGTGCCTCAAGGTATCGCTGGAAACAGTGCATATATACTAACACCAGATGGGGCAGATGATCTGTTGAGAGCATGTTATCAGTATGGCCTATGGCCTAATGATGCTATAATGTGCAGACAGATTATTAAGAATATCGGTGTGACTAAGAAGTATTATACCACGATACAACGTACTAGGAGTACGACTACACTATGAGAGCATTTGTTATCACAATAAAAGATAATCCACAGAGTGTGGAGATGTCTGATCGTTGCATCAAGTCGTTTAAACGGCATAATGATGATAGTATAGAGGCATTTGACGCTATCACACCAGAACAGAGTGTGTTTTCTTTGGCAGAAAAGCACGGCATCCCTGTTAAGAACTTCCTTGAGAAGTATTCAAGATATGATAGAGTTGTGTCGGCATTCATGTCACACTTCCTATTGTGGAAGAAGTGCGTAGAACTAAATGAATCAATCATTATCTTCGAGCACGATGCGGTTGTCAAGGCGGCTATCCCCAAGATGCCATTCAATGGGTTGGTAAACATCGGTAAACCATCCTATGGCAAATACATTATGCCCAATCTAGGTCTTGGTAAATTGGTTTCAAAACAATACTTACCCGGAGCACACGCATATGCAATCACTCCAAGGGGTGCTGAAGCTATCATTGCCGAAGCGGTATTCAATGCACAACCCACAGATATATATCTTAACAACAGACTATTCCCATGGCTAGAAGAGTACTATCCATGGCCTGTAGACTGTGACGATAGTTTTACTACTATTCAGAATGAGACAGGCTGTCTAGCCAAACATAATTATGGAGAAGACTATGGCATTATCTAAGAAACAGTTTAACAAACTCTATATCACAGGGGCTGATAAAAAGACTGATTGGATGTTGCCGTGGTTCGAAGAAAACTTTACCCTACACAATCCAGATGCGCAACTAGCAGTCTATGAGTTTGACACCTTCAGACAGGATCTACAGGGTTGGTTTAAGAAACCTGCCGCTATGATGGATGCTTCCGCTATTGCAGATCAGGTTGTGTGGATCGACAGCGATTGCGAAGTTAAGAAGAACCTAGACGGTATCTTTAATCACATTTCATCTCAGAAGTTGACTATGGCAGTAGATCGTCCATGGACTACAAGACGTGGTGATCGTGGTACTTGGTACAACAGTGGTGTTGTGGGGTTTGAGAGTATTCCACCTATTCTATCTGAATGGGCTAGATACATCAAAGATGGTCTAACGAATGAAGTTGGTGATCAGGAAGTGTTGAATTGGATGCTTGGTGGGGATCCCATCAGAGAGATTACCCATATCAATCCTTTGCCAGCAAGGTACAATTTCCTACGCCTAGATATACAAGATAAGTACCCAGGGTTTGACGATGCGGCTATCGTGCATTGGACAGGCGGTAAGGGTAAAGAAGTAATTAAAGAGATGATGAAGTAATGAGCGAAGATATTGTAAACATTATTGGTAATGGTCAAAGTGCAGGGTACTTTAGAGATGACCAAAAGGGTATTAGACTAACGTGCAATCTACCACCCATGGCTATCGATAATGTATTTGCGACTATAATGGTTGACTTTAAAATGATGAGAGCAATCCAAGATGGTAGTGTACAAGTTCCTGGTCATTGGATCCTTGGCAACAGACCTAAGATCCACATGGAACAGAACTCTTCTTTCTATCTAAGACATGCATCACAGATCCGTGGCTTCTATCTTGATGTGCCACCATATGCACGTAATGCAACCGATTTCAACTGTGGTCACGTAGCAACACACTATGGCGTCAGTAGATGGAAACCAAAGGTGTGTAACATGTTTGGCTTTAACTCTATCTTCGACTTTGACATGACAAGCTCTACTGATTTCTATCTAGAATCAGATCGTGGTCAACAGAACACCAACAGACTGGCTAACAACTGGCGAGGAATTTGGCCTCAGTTGTTTAAAGAGTTCCCTGACACGGAGTTCAGACTATTCCATAAACATCCTAATACTAAGATGGAATGCCCACAAAATGTTACAATTGTAACGCCATAGGGCTATTGACATCTATATTGTAGTTTGTTATTATATAAATAATAAACCGACTATAGAAGGACACCATCATGATGATTAAATCAACTTCCTTCGACAACGAGAAGGATGATCCCTGCGATGACTGGTCAAAACACACAATCCCCAAACCAAAAGAAGACAAGTAGAAGTATAGCCAAAATTACAAAGATCATGATGGATACCATTGATAACAACGATAACATGCTTGTTCCTTGGTATTTGATGGCGGCGTATGCTTACTATATAGATGACGATCCTATCCTAGAAGACATTATGTTTGATAGGTTGGCTAAGAAGTTGCTAAAGGTGTGGGACACCGTAGAACATCAACACAAGGAGTTTCTAAATAAGGACATGTTAATGGCAGGAACGTATCTTGGAGAATATCCATCAAGAGTGGAAGGTGCTTTATTAGATATACGAAGAGCCTAAGAGATAAATTTAAACCTTGACTTAGAATACAAACGATGTTATCATAACTTTAACAAGGAGAATCGCATGATGCCAAAACAAACAATTCCTAAGACGCCTAAGATGGAAGTCTTACGAAATGCATTAAGCGGAGCAGATCTCGAATGGGCAGTTTTTCAGAACCATGATGAGAGAATGGTAACAATAAACGTTTGGATAGGAGAAAAAGATGAATAAGGATAAGCTAATTACTAACACGATCATTGGTGCGGCTATGGTACTAACTGCTGTTGTGGCAACAAAGGCTAGTGCCGAGAATTCAACACCTATTAAGGGCACAGTGATGGACTACTATTCAGTAGTACAGGACAGTGAACCATACACTAAAAAAGAGTGTGTGAATGTAAATGTTCCAGTATATGGCACAGTCCAGAAACAAGGCAATGCCGCAGAGGGAGCCTTACTTGGTATGATCCTTGGTGGTCTTGTTGGTAAAGGTGTTACAGGCGACGATAAAGGTGCCGCCGCAGGAGCTATCTTTGGTGGTCTTGTGGGTGCTGATAAAGGTGCTAAACCAAAACCTGGCCAGGGTGTTACAGGATGGCGAGTTGAAAACCGTTGTGACTATGTAACATACTATCGTCAAATTGAGCGCACAGAGTATAGTTACTCTATTATCAATTGGGAAATTGATGGTATTACTTACACGACAGAATTTGTAAAGTAATGAGCGTCACGGAGTATGCAGTAACTCCGATAACCATACAGGAAGCCACACCATTTGTAGAGAATTGGCACTACTCCAAGAATACAAATGGTTTGGCTACACGATATTGTTTTGGACTGTTTAGAGGATCCGAAATGATTGGTTGTATGGTGTACGCCTACTTAGGTATGGCGAGTGTTTGGAAGAAGTATGGAGAAGTAGAGACAGACGTAGTAGAACTAAGGCGACTATGTTGTATTGACGATACTCCCAAGAACACTGAAAGCTACTTTATAGCGAAAACTATTAAGTGGTTAAAGGCAGAGACTGATTGTAAAATAGTAGTGAGTTATGCAGATACCATGCAAGGTCACGTTGGAACTATATACCATGCATCTAACTTCTATCATCTAGGCATGACAGCCAAGGGCAGATCGATAAAGATAAAAGGTAATGATCGTCTCTATCATGAGAAGACTATTAGGACATACTACCAACCTGTAAACGGAGAAAGACGTTTAAAGCCTTATGCTCAGAAGATCAAAGATCAACTTGAGAATGGTGAAGCTAAGTATGTCCATAGTAAAGGTAAACACATATTTGTCTATCCTTTGACTAGGAAAGAAAGACAAAAGTATAGGAAGTTAATATAACAAGCAGAGACGTTCTGGGTAGCACCAGATAATATGGGTCAGCAAATCCCATATGATGAGAAGTGATGTTGCAGTCACAACAAAAGGCTCGATGGAAGTATCCCGGCACAAGTTTGTCGTTAGCAAGAGAGGGCGGAGTTATACCAAAGGATATTAAACGTACTACGATATCTGACGTTGAGAACTCTCCTTGCATACCACAAATTTAGTTTCCTTAGCTCAGCTGGATAGAGCAAGTGCCTTCTAAGCACTAGGCCGTAGGTTCGAATCCTACAGGAAACACCAAAATACGTAGGGGTGAAGTGTTACGGTAGCACGGTGGATTCCAAATCCGCAAGCGAGGGTTCAACTCCTTCCACCTTTGCCAACAGGAAATATATGATATACTATGAACCAATTCCGATATGTGAACATGATGCTCTTATAGGCTCAGACTTTAATGAAAAGTTTGCTAAAGAGATGAATGATTACTATGCCCCTTACCAAAACAAGTCTAGAACTGTTAACATCGGTAAGGAGACTTGGGAGTATGCTGTATCGGATAGCATAGAGAATGCTAAGTGGTGTGGCGCAGGCAATAACGTTGTTGATGTCGTAACACCAAGGCTTGATATTGATGTTAAAGGTATCAGTTGCAATAATCTACAAAGCATAACAAGTGAAGCCAGTATTCTTCAAAACTTACAATCAAGCCAAGATAATTTTTATGTACAGTTAAAGAAGGGTGACTATGAAGGTCTAAATGAGATGTTCATAGAACCGTTTATCAGAAAAGTTAGTAAGACCAACAATCTTCACGTGCTGTGTGCTATACGTGATAAAGAGGATGGTCAGGTTTGGTATTGCTTATTGAAAGTAATACAACGTCATAATCCCAATTTAATTGATGAGATGGTGCTTCGTGGAACTCGAAACGTAGACATACCATTGATAGATCCTAAGTACGGTAGAACATATCTTCAATTAGGAAAGCGTAGACTGGAGTTGAGGTTGAATATGACTGAGATGCGCAGATACTGTGTTAATTCCCATTCGATTACTTTGGGTAACAGCCTTGAGGAGTTTATGTAATGACTAATCTACAGATGTTAAAGAGAACAGGAACTAATGCTGAGAGTGATGAGTGCTACACACCTTCTGATCAGATCATACCTCTTCTCGAATATCTAGATAAGGATAAGACATACTACGAAGCTACTTCGGGGATCTCTTCGAATATACTTGACGGAATGCACAAATTCGGTTATAATATGGTAGGCAGTCAGGGAAAAGATTTCTTTGAGTGTCAACCTGATGATGTATATGATGGTATTATAACTAATCCGCCATACAGTCTGAAGGATAAGTTTATTGAGCATTGCTATTCGTTAGGCAAACCATTTGCGTTATTCCTACCTGTAGCATCGTTTCAAGGTGGTAAACGTGGACAGATGTTCATGGACTATGGAATGTCTACACTGGTGTATAATAACAGAGTAGACTTCACAGGTGGTGGTGCACCACATTTTGGTAATGCTTGGTTCATGCATGGGATCCTACCACCCAACACTATATATTGGGCTAACAACCCAAAAATGAAAGGGAAGCGAAATGGAAGTAACAGTAGAGCGTGATGGTATCACGGATGAGATCAGTCGGATCTTTGACTATGAGTTTGATGGGACATCTACGTTTCATCCGCATGAAATCAATTCAATTGATCGTGAGACAACCCTCAAAGACTTTGGTATTGGTCTTATTGTAGGACCTTCGGGATCTGGTAAGACCACTCTACTTAAAGAATTTGGTTCTGAACAGGATCCTTATTGGTTTGATAACAAATCTATTGCTTCTCATTTTGATGACATTGATGATGTTCAAGATCGTTTAGGTGCTGTTGGATTTAATTCTGTACCGTCTTGGATGCGTCCCTATCATGTTCTTTCTAATGGAGAACAGTTCCGAGCTAGGTTAGCTAGGCAACTAGGCAGTAATATTGTTGTGGACGAGTTCACATCTGTTATTGATAGAGATGTCGCTAAGAGTTGCTCTAATGCTATCTCACGTTATGTTAAAAGAAATAATCTAAAGAACATCGTATTCTCCTCTTGTCACTATGACATCATTGAGTGGTTGCAACCTGATTGGGTATTCGATACTCAAACAGGTAAGCTGACCACAAGGGGGTATCAAAGGCCAGATATCGTTTTGGAAATCGTACCTTGTACCAGAGACATCTGGACGCAGTTCAGCGACCACCACTATCTCGACCACCACATCCACAAAGGTGCATCTTGCTGGATCGCAACATGGAACGGCAGACTTGTCGGATTTCTTTCTAGCCTAAGCATGCCTTCGGGTACATTAAAGAATGCATGGAGAGCACACCGAGTTGTGATCCTTCCTGAGTTCCAGGGGTTGGGCATTGGTGCCAGACTTATGGATGCTTTAGGGGATATGCACGTTGCCGAAGGAAAACGTTTCTATCTCAAAACAAGTCACCCCAGATTAGGTGAGTATTGTAATAGAAGTGATGCTTGGAAGGGCACGTCAAAGAACGGAATATCAAGACCAGACTACCTAACAAATAAATCCACGTATGGGGGATTTGCTGATGGTCTGACGAAGCACACCGAAAGAGTTTGTTACTCACACGAATATATCGGAAAATAGTGCTTGACATAGGACGAATCATTCGCTATTACTATAAGGGTAATCTCAGAAAGGATTCGCAATGTCTATCCAGTTAATCAAAGAAACTCTTGAAGATATCATCATAGCGTCTAATGCTCTTAAAGCAAATAAGCGTGATGCTGAACGTGCTCTATCAAATGCCCTAAGCGGTGATTTTGATTGGGATACCGAAAAGCAGATTGAAGAACTCACAGGTGCTTGTAATGATGCTGTCTTTGATATGGACAAATCGTTTGACGAGTTAGTCGAGATCCAAGATCGTCTTGAGGATATGATTGCCAATGTCGAATTCGAAGAAGTTGCGCAGATGGCAATAAAGGGGTTGACAAGTCGATCCGAATCAGCTATGAGTGTAATGTAGAAACAAGGAGATTTTTATGAATACTAATTTTGAAAATGCCTATAATCAAGCGTGTGAGCTAGTCGATATGTGTCCTGATTTAGAGATCACTTCTGCTTTTAAAGAGTGTGCTTTTAATGTGGGCATTAAAGAAGGCGAAGAGATGGGCAAGTTTGTTGCTTGGGGATGGGATAAAATAACTAATTCTTATGTAGATTAGTAGAGGAGATTGAAATGCTAGAACAGTATGAAAATGAAATCAAAAAGTTAGAAAAATATCTAACTACGTTTTATGGTAACACTTCATCAGTAAGAATGAAGAAGTATGCAATTGAGAAGAAGATTGCCAAATACCAAGCCATCGTTGATGAAATGAATCTAATACTTGCAATTTAGTGCTTGACAACCCCGAATCGGTGTGCTATTAAAATAGTATAGAAACAAAGAAAGTGAGACTTGCACATGACATATGAAGAACAAAGCGAATACTTCGGTTTCCACCAAGATTATTTGAACTACAACTCAATCTGGTCTTGTGACACCGAGTTCACTAGCCTTGATCAAGAGATGTATGAAGGCGAGTGGGAAGGTTCTGCCCAAAAGGGTGACGGTCAACAGAAGATCACTTATGAAGTTATTTCTAAAGATGCTACAGTTGAGCAGATGATGAACAACACTCATGAGAAGATCGTCTACAAAGCCTATGTCATGGGCACTACTGTCAGAGAGTTTTGGAAAGCCGCCGAATACTTGATCACACAGTCTGCTGTTGAGCAAGACAACCACCACAGATATGTGGAAGGTTTTGATAGACAAGCAGACGGTTCATTTGAATTAGTAACAGGATCTTAATATGTTAGATTTTTTTCCTTCCGCCTACGAACTTCCATCAGCTAGTGAGTGTAAAGATTACGCTCATTACTGCCAGACCAGAACTGCTGTTGGTCTTGGTGTTATGCCAAAAGATTTATTTATTGAAATAAGAGGGTTGACAAACCAATCCGAATCAAATACAAAGATGGTATAGAAACAAAGAAAGCGAGATACATCATGGCCTACATTTCACAAGAAGACAAAAAAGCATTAGCTCCTTCAATCAAAGCTGTTCTTAAGAAGTACGGCGTTAAAGGTTCTATCGCTATTCGTCATCACTCTAGCCTAGTTGTTAACCTTAAAGAAGGTGCTCTAGACTTTATCGGTGAGGCTAACAAGTCTAATGCTGAAAAGGCTGAGTGGCGTGGTGAACAAGCCTATGAGATCACAGGCGGTTACTACCAAGTTAATACTTACCGTGCTGACGAAGGCGAAGGTGTTATCGGTAAATTCTTCGGTGAGTTGATCAAAGCTATGAAAGGTACTGGTTGGTTTGACGAGAGTGATATGATGACTGACTACTTCCACATTGCTTATTATCTAGATATCAATGTTGGTAAGTGGAACAAGCCTTACCAAGTTGTATAAATAGATGTGAAAAGCATCTACGGAGATTAGAGTTGAAGAATTTTAGAAATTTTATGGCAGACACCCAAGTGCTAGACGAGGAGTATATCGAAGCCCACTTTGATATTCTCCTTGAAAAGCTTATTACGTTTGGTGGTAAAGCCTATCCTAAGTTTGGTAACGTTGTTATTATGGCGGGCGGAGCGGGATCGGGTAAGGGGTTTGTCAAAGACAATCTCGTAGGACTTGAAGGCAAAGTCTTTGATGTTGATGCATTGAAACTAGCCGCTTCTAAAGCACCTAAGATCATTGCTAAGATTAAAGCTGAGACAGGCGATGACTTGTCTAAGATCGGAGCTAATCTAAAGAGTGCTAAGAACGTGGGTAAGCTTCACTCTATCATTGGAGACACGTTGAAACTTCCTGATAAGAAGCAAGCGGCGTTTTTTAAGTCTGTATTCTCCTCTGCACCTGAGCGCAAGCCCAACATCATATTTGATGTGACACTAAAAGATTTACAGAAGTTGGATAACATCACACGTCAAGTATCTGCATTGGGCTATGATAAAAAAAGTATCCACATCGTGTGGGTTGTTAATGATATCGAAGTTGCTAAGACACAGAACAAGAAGAGAGACCGTGTAGTTCCTACTGATATTCTAGTCAACACACACCGTGGCGCATCCGCCACTATGAACGACATCGTGAGTATGGGCACTCGTCTAAAAAAATATATGGACGGAGACATCGTGTTTGCATTCAATAAGGTTGGTGTGGACAGCGAACTCATGAAGTCTGGTAAGAGTGGTAGTAAGGTTGGTATGAAGGGTAACACCAAGGGTGGTCAGTACCTAAAGAATGCCGAATACTTCTATGTCAAACGTAAAGGGGCTAAACCCATCCCTGTAGCCAAGTTGGATAAATCAATACGTATGAAGATCTCGCAATACGTACCAAAGGGAGTGGAGTGGTAACATGTTAACATTTAAAGAACATCTACAAGAAGCATCTTCATGTGACTTGATTGGTATGAAACAGATCAAAACATTCGAAAAGGTTGTTGATCAACTGTTTAAGAAGTATAACATCGACTTTAACTTTACACGTCACTTTGGTGATCGTATGAGTGATGAGCGTAACACACCTTGTATTACTCTTAAAGAGTTAGCAGAGTTCATCAAGAAGGTTTATGCAAAGCAAGGTAAGTCTCTAAAGGGCGTTGCAGGTGCTGAAGCTGTTCTTAAAGACATTCAAAAAGATCTGAATATCCCTGTTGCAGTGACATATGACAGACGTAATGATGAGTTTGATGTTGTTATGAAAACAATTATGCGCAAAAAGAATTTTAAAAGCCCAGATAAGTTTATTAAGTATTGACAAGATAGTGCCATAGTGCTATTATGATTGAGTAATAAGAGAGTATATAATATGAATGAAAAAGTGATTCTAACTGACTGTGATGGCGTTCTGCTTGATTGGGTCAACAAATATTGCCAATGGATGTTACGTCAGGGTTACGTCATGGAGATGTATCCAGACGCTACTTATGAGATGGAAAAGGTCTTCGGTATTCCTAAAGCGGAGTGTAAGAAGACTGTACGAATGTTCAACGAAAGTGCTGATATTCAGTACATGCCGCCACTACGTGATGCTATTAAATATGTTAAGAAGCTTCATGAAGATCACGGTTTTGTCTTTCGTGCCATTACTAGTTTGAGCTTAAGCGTTAGTGCTAAGAAAGCACGTGTCGCTAACCTAGAAGCCTTGTTTGGTGCCACTGTCTTTGAAGATGTTGTGTGCCTAGATACAGGTGCTGATAAAGATGAGGCTCTTGAACAGTATCGTGATAGCGGTATGGTTTGGATTGAAGACAAACCTGAGAACGTTGAGCTTGGTAAAAAGCTTGGTCTTGATTGTATCATGGTTGATCACGGCTTTAACCGTGGCACTGTTGAGGATGTCTTTGTCGCCAAGACTTGGAAAGAGATCTATGAGTACCTCACTTAAGTACACTAAGCTATACTACACATATCTAAAGGAACTAGGTATCTCGCAAGAGGTGCCTATTTCTGCATTTCCAGAGAGCCAATTCGAAACCTTTGAGGCAAAGCGTGGTAATCTGAGTGCAACCTTTGAAAAATTTATTACGGTGTATGAGAGTAAAGACCAATACCTCTATATTTCTATGTACGACAACGTAATGAATAACGAAGATCCTGAGTATGTTAAGGAGCATATGAAGAAGGTTATGGAAACCATTCGTTATGATAACAAAAGTCGTATGGTAGAGATAGGATGGAAATGGAAAAGTCCATATCATCAAACAGAATTACCTAAGACTGATAAGACAAGGCTGTTATTCGAGGCGTTTAAACACCTTCGTGGTCTGGCTGTGAAGGGTGAGTGGTGTGGTGTTGAGGGCATAGACGGAGATACCGTTGTTGTATACCCTAGAGCATGTAAGGATTGGCTAACGTACACGACTTCATCAATGGAGATTGGTACAAAACAGAGGCATTCCATGGCTAAGAGATTTGGCTTCGGAGAAGTATCATTTGAGGGTACGCAGTTTGCTACATATAATAAAGGTAAACTAATTCCATGGAGAGACTAAATGACGGATGATATATTTGACTTTGGCTTTACTGCCGTTACTGAGGACGAGCTAGAGTATTCTCAGAAGGCTGTGGCTAAGGCTGTAGAGGCCGCTAACGAAGCAGAGACCGTACAAGAACGATTGGATGGGCTGTACAACGCAGTCATTCCACTCTTAAACAATCTAAAGAAGAACCCTGAGAAGGATTATATCCTTTGGCCTAATCGCCTAGATAAGGTAGAACAGTTCGAGAATGTGATCACAAAAATTTATAAAGGATAAATGATATGGGCGATGACCGTTATCATTCTGACATCGAATTCTTACCGCCACCGAATCCTAATGATATCTTGGCCTTAGATGCTATTAAATGGACGTATGAAAGATCTCAAACAGGTAATATAGATCCAGAAAAAGAAAGTATCTTTTCTGTCTATGACGTTTCTGATGAGTTGCTTGAGCAATATCAATCACACTTCCCATATAAAGTTGCTGTTAGGTGGCAGGTAGTTACTGGGGATCTACCTATTCATTATGATTGGGGAACGAGTTCAGACAAGTATCTTTATTTGACTGATACAGGTGGTGACGATGTTAAGACTGAATTCTATAGCGAATTGGATGATGATCCTATAGAGGGTGGTAGTATAGAGGGTGATGGTATAGACATCGAAGGACGTACTTTGATTAAGACGATCCAAGAAGTTCCCAACTCATGGTTTAGGATTAATGTAAAAACTCCTCATAGGGTTGTGGGTATTACTAGACCTAGAATAGCTTTAATCATTAGACCTAGTGTATTGGCATTTCATGAGCGTAAAGGACCACTCTGTCCGTGAAAAAACCTTTTTTTATCTGCCCACCAAGAACTAGAAGTACCATATTATACGAATCGCTAAAACCCTTTGTCATGAAGCACACTAAGCTTTTGCCTTTGGTTGGTCATAGCGAACCCTTTCTGCACACCCTACAGAACAAGACAATGACAGACCATAAGACAGGTGAAAAGCATTTGATGGAGATGCATCCTATAATGACTGATAAGTCTATGGACATTCATTATATCTACCCACACGTCTATAAGGATAATAAGACAAGCGTGTTGAGTAAGCTGAAGTTACTCGCTAAAGCACGACAGAGTGGTAATGAGTATTATATTAAAGGGACGTATAACATAGCAGATGCTATAGACGAAACGCTAGACTTCTTTCGAGACTATGATATAGTACTCACACTTCGAAATGATGTAACAGAACTCGTTTGCAGTACGCTATTTGCAACTCAGATTAAAATGTTTCACATGACAGTGGGTCACGAAGAGTTGTATAAAAATAAATCTGCACAACCAGTGACGATCAATAAAGAAACATTAAATCAGATTAAGCCATTCATGGATAAGGTAGGAACCCTCTATAACCTTCGTAACACTGTTAAGGATATCAGAGTTGTTTATTACGAAGACCTAGACGATCAATGTAAAATCGATGAGTGCATTTCTAATATTGCTGGTAGTGATGAGTGGAAAGAGGATGTGCCATCAAGCACACCTATAAAGCTTGATAATGACTACAGTTCTCTAATCACCAACTACGATCAAGTAAGAGAACGTATCACATCATTAACTGATGGTAGGTTTGAGTAGAGCCGCAACTATGTGGTATCTACTTTCTCCACTTGCATTAAACGCTGTATGATGCTTTGTGGTATCTGTCCACCACCACACGTCTTGATCTAAATGCATTACTTCATTATCAATTACCATAGAACAACCCTCTTGAGTTTTAAATGGATAATGTAAACGAGGGCTATCATCAAGATGCCATGTCATAACTCTTCCAGGGGCTAGGTTCATTATACGAACACGACCCACCTCATACTGAGAAGAGATGTCTCTGTACAATCTTTCAAATGTAGTTCCAGAAAATACTGAACAGAACTCCGTAAAGTCTGATTCTGTTAGGGGGTTATCCCAAACATCTACACTAATAAGTTCGTTCTTATCATTTCGTTTAGCGGTACTCCAATCATAATATAGAGATCCGCAACCTAAGAGATAATCATCAGGCTTATCCACAGTAGTGTTTAAACAAATTTGATTCGATTTGAATTTTAAATCTAGTTCATTTAGTTCTGATAACAAATTAGGATATGGGTCTAAGTTAAGCCTTTTAAAGCTACTCATCAATCTCAGTCCACCCATAAGCTTCTAAATTGGATTGTATATCTGCGAGGTGACTCGATATTGAAGCCATATATGCAGTATAAGATGCTTCTTCATCCCAAGTCTTAGTGATGATTAGCTCAGTACCCTCTTCATTCAGACTGACAATCTCAGATAATACGTTAGCATCTGCCGCCGTTTTAGACTCGATAAATGTTTCGCTCACCATAATATCCGTCTTGAGTTCATCAAAAGCTTGATTTGTGTTGTCCCAAGTGGTGTCTGCTTTAGTAAATTTGGTTACTTCGGTAAAAGGCATATTTCTATCCTCCTATAAGTTGATAGTTGTGTGTGGTTTTTTTATAGCAATATGTTGCATGCTACTACCTGCTGTGTTATATAGACCATCCAGAACTTGGAAGTGGTCTCTATTATCTATAACAGTATTAAACTTACGTACTGCACGTATAACCGCACTTCGACTACTCTCTATAGAAAAGAATGGTGTCCGCCCATCTGTGAAGTTTAGCTGTTGTTTTATCATTTGCATAGAGTGTTCGGCATTGTTTAATCCAAGTCTTCTATATTCGGGGAACACAAAGTACCTATCGAAGACTCGTACATATCTGTCACCAAACTTACGAACTCCACAAAAGGCTACTGTATCATGTCCATCATACAATACAAAGAATGCTGTCCAAGATCTCCAACCCTTTTCAAACTCTGCTAAAGTGTAGTTCTCGCTATTCTTATCTTCAGTTAGATTTCCCTGAGTAAAGATGTGCTTGGCTATTGTCTTATCTGTGATTAGTTTAGATTCCACGAGACCAAGCCTTCCAAAACATATCATTTTTTTTATATGCTCTGTCCCATTCCTTTAGGTCAGTGACATTAATTACTGTAAAGATTAATGCGTATCTATCAATCTCCGAGTTGTTGAAAACCGCATGCTCTATCTTGTCCTCTTCAAACGTATAGAAATGACCAGTTGCTGGGAATTCATATAACTTTTCGCCATCAGCATCTCGAAAGGCATTCTTTACATCTGGATGTGTGATGATAGGACATATAACTCGAATGTTCTTAGAGGCAGTCTCATCTCTATGATAAGGCATTGTACCACCAGATGGAAGTCTTACGATTCGTGCTCTACAGATATCACCCTTGGGTCTTTGGCTTCCATCAAATGCCCACATAGAATTCAGATCTATTAGGAACTTCCTTACATCAGGATCTTTTGATGGTATAACAAAGTTTTCTTCGTTTGTTTCAACTTGAAATTTATCCTTGTTAGTCTTGAGAAACTCCACAGTATCCTTATTACCCAACTTATGCTCTACGCTTGTTAAGTATCTAATATACTTTGTACCGTCTCTGTTAGGCTCTCTGTCATAATCACACTCTTGAAGATTAAAAAACTGAACCGCACACTCTCTATTCTTATAGATGTTTAGATAGCTATCAGTGTTGGAAAACGGACACACGAACTTATCACTATTAGCGTCTATTATCTTTTTAATGATATTGGTATCTATCTTTAGATGCCATGTTCGTTCAAAGTGTTTCATGTCTCTTTATGTGCCTTATCGTAATACTCGAAGAATGGAGCGACTTTATAATCATCTGTTAAGATACCACGTCTAGTGGAGCCTGAGTCTGGTATGCCATCATCATCCACAGTCCAATCAGTGATCTTTCCTAACATAATACCAGCCCTAGTAGGAAACTTATATGTGAGAGATCGTTTCTCTAGGTGACCATCTATAGTATCTATGAAGTTAATATCATCCCCATGCAAGTCGGTAACAATATCTTTGAGTTCGTGTATAGAGAAGGTGTGACTATCCTTATAGAAACCCATCTTACCGATAGACTTTAGTCGGATCATCACAGGAAACTTGGTAGGACTAAACTTAACATTATGCTTTAAAGCCATATCAACAATATAGTCAATCAATGGTTTTACAATGTGTACGTTACTTGGATCCAGGATTACGTTGATATGAGGTAGCATTTTTACTTTAAATATATTTTCAAGAGCAATCATCTTTGACTTGGCATACTTGCCATTATCAAAGTCCATATATACATCATTATCTAGTCCACCATTCATAGAGATGCCCAGAAGATTTAAGCCAGAATTCTTTAACTCTTGGGCATAAGGTTCACGGCGTAGCTTTAGTCCATTGGTAAGTAATGATGGGCGGTGCCCATTACGTCTTACTATACCAATCAATTTAACTAGGTTGGGGTTCATTGTAGGTTCGGCACCAATAAACCTAATATCAGTTCTGTTGGGCAACTTTGAAATTGCGTCTTCAAATTTAATAAGGTCTACGTCTGGTATACTATCATTATTTAGCATCGTACCCAAATAGCAGTTGGAGCATGTCTGTTGACACTTATACGTGGTCTGTATTGAAAGGGTCTTAAACTCATTCAATGAAGGATCTAATTCGTAGTACATACATATTCCATTACATTATACATTGCAGAGTATATATACCCTTTCCCTGTGTTCGAAGCTGGTCCTTTATTATACAGTGATTCTCTGATTCTGTCAACCCATAAAATATATGCATATTAGCTATATTAGCTGTTGACAATATCATTCGAATCACCTATAAAGAATGTATAGAAACAAAGAAAGAGACATCCAATGACAAACGTATTTGACACTATGATGAAGTTCGAAGAGACACAGTTCCCTAACTTCTTTAAGTCTACCAATGCCACAAAAAACTGTTTTGTAGAGCATGTCGCATGTGTCGGTTGGGTGGGTTCTTTTGGTGAGAGCGGACTTTACGTGCAAACGCACAGCAGAGTTTACGTGTGTTTGCACGTAAAGTCCCCTCACTTTCAATCAGTCGAAGAAGATGCCGTTACTTTAGAAGGTGACGAAGAAGTATTCACTTGCGCAACAGATGCCGTAAAGTGGTTAGAAACTCAGGTTCCTTTTAAAATAGTGGGTTGACACCCCCGAATCAATTTGCTATAGATTATGTATACCAAACAGAAAGTGAAAATCAAATGATCAACATTTATCAAATTCAACTGACCAACGATCAAGTCAACGCTGTTAATGCTAACGAAAAGGTTCCCGCTTTTGAAGTTAAGTGTAAAGCTAGTATGGGAAAATTTGACACTTCTAACTTTGAATTCTACGACCTAGCTTATACTGTATATACTAGTGATCTTGAAAAGGCTTTTGAGTGGACTAACCTTTGGAATAATCAACCCACTGTTGATGTCATCGGTGACCGTACTCATAGTAGTTCTGTTGGCGATATCTTCGAACTCAATGGCGAGTGGTTTATCTGCGCCATGATGGGGTTTGAGAAAATAGAAATGAACTTTGAAAAGGAAGCGGCATAATGGATATTCTTGATACACAAATGGTCATCGACAAGTTGGAAGCTATCCTTGACATATCTAAACCAGATTTCAAATCGATCAGAGAGCTTATCGAATTCAAGAGGGAACTTGACGCTAACATGGTTGTCATGGAAGCCGAGGTTGAACGTGAATACCAAATTTGGTTGGATGGGGCTGATCAAAGATCTTGACAGCCTTTTGATACTGTGCTATAATAAACTATTAAATCGAAGGAATATATTATGACTTATGATGAAAATTCACCTTTAACAGAAGATGGTCAGAGATATGAAATCTATCTGGATACTACACAAGATGTATTCCCTAAAACTTTTGAAGAATTTGTAAGAGAAGGATTGTAACTTATGACAATGACACCACAACAAAAGGCTGACCGTTTGGCTATGATCAAGGAGATCGCAGAACGTAATACGCTACAGCGTAAAAATACATTTAATACGCTCAAGCGTAAATCCAAGCAGTCTTTGGAAGATGTAAAAGGCATTAATCGTTCTAAGAGATCGACAGAGATCCGTGAGCCTGTCCAAGGCGAGAACGTAAATTACTGGACGGATTCATCTAAGTATGCCGAAGAGCATTATGGCGAAGCTTATCGTGCCACTACAGGTCTTGATAATGATTGGGGTGATTACTAAGAATGATCACCATTGAGGAAGACGAGCATTTCAACGAAACGTTAGTCACTATACTCGACACAACCGAGACCTATGAGGATGTTCAACTGATCGTTGATGCTCAGGGGGATGTCTTTCTTAGGCAGTGGGATGAGCAAAACAATAACTTCATGGCTATTGGGTTCACATCAGACATGTATCGTAAACTAATGCAAGCGTGGGACTTACCCCATGGAATATATCACTTCAGAAAAGACGTTGAGATAGACACCTAAATAGTTATTTACAGAGGGAGAATGCAATTGCAGTTTTACATTGATCAGGATGTTTTGGGATTTCTCTTCGGGGTAGCTAGTGCATGGTGTGGATGGATGATACATAAACATTGGTGGGCAGATAAACGTGACGATATAGTGAGCACCACCGTTGAGTATCTATGTGACGAGGGGTTTGTTAAACATCATTGGGATGCTAACGATGAGTTAGTTCTCCATCCTTGGAACCAACAGAAGGTTTCTAAAAAAGATGTTGAATAGGGGTTGACAACAGTTTTGTGCTAGGTTAATGTATTATGTAACTACTTGAAGGAGATTCGTTATGGCTATCAAAAAAATGAAGAAGACTAAATCATTACCAAGAGCACGTGCTCGTACAGGTATTGGTGCGGCACCTGACACAAACTTTACCCATTTCAACGACTACATCCGTATGGAAGTCGATAAGAAGGACGTTGCGTCTTTCATTAAGACTTACATCAAGCAGACATTCGACAAGGATAAACAAAGAGTTTACCTTGCCGCACCAGAGTGGGCTTTCACGCCTAAGCACTTCATTGCTTCTACTATCTTGTGGGAACAGAAGGGCAAGGCATTTCCAGACAATTGGAATGCAAAGTCCGCTTTGGACACTTTCTTTGCTTACCTTGAGGAGATAGGTAATAAGTACCTATATGCCAAGTCAGAGGAAGTGGTATCTAAACCACGTAAAACACCCGCTGAGATTATCCAAGAGAAGACTTCGGACTTCATTGGGGGTATCGAAATCACTCTTGATGAATGGACAGAAAAGTCCACTCACACTGTATATGTTGATTTACTTAAAGATGCCTTTCCACAATCAACAGCGAGTGCAGTGGTTTCTTTCTACACACCATTACGTAATGAACTGACTGAGCTAGTCAACAAGAAAACTCCCGATCTTGTTGAGGCATACTCTAGTCAACCACTGAGTGTATGGAAGAAGTATCTCGCATTCGTTCAGAGTATCATTGATGATGCTGATAAGTATGTGGCGGCTAAGAAAGCTACACGCACACCACGCAAAACACGTGTTAAGAGTGCGGACAAGCAAGTTGCCAAGATACAGATTTGTTCTGAAAACAAAGAGTACAAACTCAAATCAATCCACCCCATGTCAATCGTGGGTGCGATGAGATTGTATTGCTTTAACATCAAGACAAAGAAACTGATCGAATACGTAAGCCATAAGGCAACAGGGTTTGAAGTTAAGGGAACATCACTTAAGGGTTGGGATGCAGATCTATCAAGGCAGATCACACTCCGTAAACCAAATGATGTTCTCCCTGTTGCCTTAAGCAAAACGCCAAATCAAATTGGTAAGGCGTGGAGTGCACTAACTACCAATACTACCGCTCCAAACGGAAGACTAAATAGGGATACAATCATCTTAAGGGCAATGAGTAAATGAGTGAAACAGAGTTTCTAAATAAGAGCAAGTTCTCAAGCATGGTTGAAGCATCCGCATATGACAAGAACCTATCCTATATGGATGCAGTCATCGATGTCTGTGAAGATACAAACATTGAACCAGAGGATGTAAAGAAGTTTCTTAACAACGTTATCGTTGAGAAGTTAGAGGGGGAAGCTATGAAGTTGAACTATCTCCCTAGACAAAATGTACTATTGTTCGATGATTGATGGTTGACACCACATCGAATCTATAGTATAATAATTCAGTATACAATAATACAATCATAATTCAGCAATACGAGGAACATACAAATGTCTTTTGCAAATCTAAAAACTAAACGAAATCAAATCGGTGATCTACTAGCGGCGGCAGATGCCGCAGGTGGTGGTGCTACTGGTAAGAAGAACTATGGCGATGATCGCCTATGGAAACCAACAGTGGATAAGATGGGTAACGGTTATGCCGTTCTACGCTTCCTACCTGCGGCAGAAGGACAAGCCCTACCATGGGTTCGTTACTTTGACCACGGCTTTCAAGGCCCCGGTGGTTGGTATATTGAGAAGTCTTTGACTACTCTTAACGAACAGGATCCTGTATCCGAATACAACTCAACACTATGGAACAACGGTACTGAAGAGGGCAAGACACTTGCTCGTAAACAGAAACGCCGTTTGCATTATGTTGTTAATGCATTGATCGTATCAGATCCTGCGAACCCTGCCAACGAAGGTAAGGTAATGTTGTATCAGTTCGGTAAGAAGATCTATGATAAGATCATTGATGCCATGCAACCAGAATTTGCAGACGAGAAGCCTGTAGATCCATTTAACTTCTGGGAAGGTGCAGACTTCAAACTGAAGATCCGCCAAGTCGAAGGCTATCGCAACTACGATAAGTCTGAGTTCTCTCCTCAGAGTGCATTGTCAAGCAACGATGCTGAGTTGGAAGTCATCTATAACAAGATGCACGACTTGAATGAGTTCAACGATCCAAAGAACTTTAAGTCATATGCAGAGTTGAAAGCTCGTTTTGAGAAGGTTACTGGTCAATCGACTATGACCACACAGGCAACCGAAGACCTTTCACGTACAGCACCAGCACCATCGTTTAATGATGCGCCACCTGCACGAGAGTTTGCGCCTGTCACGGCAGAGGCAATGGAAAGTTCTACTGCTGGCGAAGAAGACACACTGTCTTACTTCTCTCGTCTAACCGCAGAAGAATAACATCGGCAAGTAACATCGGCAAAAGGCAGGGGGAAACCTCTGCCTTTACGCTTGCACGTCCTTAACCATCTTAACACATTTGGTTATATGTGTAGCATCAGCATCTGGTCTGGTAAGATCTAATATCTTATTCTGTAGAGTCTTTGCTCTCATACAATCATTCAAAGTAGTGAATGTTATGTTAGGTGCCTGTACAGAAAACTGACCGCCTAACATTAATAGTGTTATCATTACATACATGTTATTCCCTCTAAAATGCTGTCATACGCCTACGTAGTAACAGTTGTTCTTCAACCCAAGCGTCAGCACCAGGATTTGCATCCAATCTAATTTCATTATTAATTGTACTGGAGTTATCCGTACCACCGCTTGGGGCTGAGAATACAACAGTGTTACCACTACCATCTTGTGGCAATGGGTCTGGCACTTCGGTTAGGAGTGCTCTTTGTGCTCTCAGTTCTTCTTTTAGCCTGTCGGCATTATCTTGTCTTTGCTGAACGTCTGCCCTAAGTTCATCCAGTGTATCGTCACTAACAATCCAACTACCTGTATATTCCTTAATAGCTTCAACAGCCATGACCTTTAGTTTAGGTCCGATCATCGACATCCATAACCCTAGATCGACAAATGCTTCTTGCATCTTAGCAACAGCATTGTCCCATTTGTTCTTAATCCAACCAGTGATACTAAAGTCATCATCAGCGAACTCGAAACCAAACTTAGACGCAACCCAATTGAATGCATCGTTACCATATTTCGTTATCAAAGTAACTGGATTTAGAGTAAAGCCTTCTGGTAGTTCAAATCCAAATATACCAGCAAGCCAGTTTATAGCGGCAGTTGCGGGTGCTACAGCAATCTGACCAATGATCTGTCCTACAGACATACTCTTATCAAAACCCATAAGAGCTAGGGCGTCATCAAATATAGATTTCAGAACACCGCTCATGCCACCACCTTCTCCTTCATCAGAGAATATAGCAAACTTCTCTTTGATCCAATCGAGAACACCTATAATAGCATTGAATGGTGCTTTAACAAACTTGCCAATCAGATCAACGAATGAGAAGTCTGCGGCGGCTTGTAGTATCTTACCACTTACAGTCGATGTGTCATAATTACCGTCCGCATCAACTTCTGCGCCTGTAATGCTACGGATAATCCAAAGGATGCCATTCTTAATCATATCAAACGGAATACCAATAAAGGATCCAACCATTCCAGCAAGACCATCACCGAATTTACCAAAGATTGTGGCTTCTTCAGAATTCTGATATGCTTTCATGCCATCAAATGCTGACATAAGAATACCAATAGGCCATAGTATTTTACCCATTAGCCTAAGAAATCCAGCACCTCTACCAAGGAAAGTCTTAACAAAGTTAAGAACCTTTGCTCCTGCTCCTGTGAACCAACCACCAATAGCAGTCGATAGCCGAGTTATAGGTCTAAAGAGGCTGTTTATTCTCACGCCAAGTCTAGACACAATGCTTTGTGGTCTGAACTTACCATCAGCACCTTGTACCGTGACAGGTTTTCCGTCAACACCAAGACCAAAGATCCTATAATACTTCTGTTGTAAAGCAGAGAACCAAGTTCTTATAGCATTAGCCAACTGTGTAGTTAATGGTGTGGCAAGAGTTCTCTTACCCTCAACAGCTTTACCCAACTTAGGATCTAGTCCCAACCGTCTAAAAAATGTAGCTCTCAGATTGATGAACTTTTGATCCAACAGCTTAGTGAACCCACCGAAATTATTCAAAGACTTAATAGCCTTGAGTTCCCATCCTCTGAAACCCACTAGAGCCGCACCTAATGCGCCGAAGCCAGCAATGAATGCTGTCAAAGGTCCAATTAGTTTACCCAAGATCATGAAACCGCCTTTAGCGTTGTCTTTCTTAGGCCGCTTGGAACGCTCTTGCTTCGCTTCAAGAGGCTTGGCTTTCTTGCGCTCTCTAGCTTCTTCTAGAGCATCAAGACGTGCACGTTCCATAGCCTTGAACCATGTGTCAAAGCTTCTAGCCAGCAAAGCGTCCTTTGCTTGACCTTTCTGTAGGGTTTTGACTACATCATTGAGAGTGGTTTCAGCCATTTTTCTGTCGCTTCCGTTCTTCTTCTTGTTCTTTTATGTATTCCGAAAGCATACTAATATACACTTCCTTTTCCCATGGTATCAATCCGTCTATCTCATCTAAACTATACTGGTGATGTTGCATCAGTGCGAAGTTGTTCTTATAGTAATTAAGTATACTATTATGGGATAGACATATTAAAAAAAATCTTGCATACCCTCTAAGGTAAACTCGTTCTTGTGACCACATTCAACACAGTTGAAATCGATGTCATGTTTCAGTGTGGGCATAGCTTCGATAAAGGTTTTGATAGATCCAAAGTTTTCACTCGTCATAGAGTTGACAAAGTCATCTCTTTCCTTTGCGCTTTCCTCATCAAACTTGATACGCTCATCATCAGTACATACATGACTAATGCAATGTTTAATCATAGAGAATGTAGCTTCTGCACCACCACTAATAACAGTCTTGTCGTTTGCAATAGTCTTATAACGAGGCCACTGTAGATCGATGCTAATACCGCTTCCCAAATCTACTTTTGCAGTTTGACTATTCATATCACCTTTAACGCCAACATCATCCATTGGAACCGTTACAGGGTTTTGTGCTTCACACTTTGTACATGACAATTCAATCTTAGCACTTTCGCCCACCGATTTAGTTCTCAGCTTAGTGAATAGGTATTCAATATCAAACGTTGTTAGAGCATTTGCGTCAATATCGCCTAACACACACGCCTCAAGAGTATCAACAATAGCAGATAGGATCTGCGACTGATCTTGGCTCTCCATAGCGAGTAGGAGAACCTTTTCTTCTTTGACCAAAAATGGTCTGATTCGAATCTCAACACCACTAGATGGGATTGTCAAGTCGTATTTTGGTTGATCATTTAGTTTAGGTAAAGCCATAATAACTCCATTGTTTAAGTAGACACCCAATCGTCATATGAAAATTGGACATTAATTTCAAGCAAACCATTTTGCTCATTGTTTAGTTGTAAAGCATTCAAGGTTGTTGGGAATGCGTTTATCAATTTGCACTTATACACTTCAACTGCTGGGGCTACGATGCCCCTCTTCGTCTTAGTTATGTCTAGGTCAAATCTTAGATTATCATTGATATCAAAACCAATGTTAGTTGTGCTAGATTTGGATGCAGTTGCTACACCCTTTCTATATTGTATAATTTCAATGTCGTGAGTGTATGTGTTCTTATATTTTAACTCTTTTGTTTCGAAATCAATTATCTGTTCTTGCCAATTTTCAAAGTATCTTTTCATGCCATAATCGTTCATAAGATGGAACGTCATAGACACGTCCTCATACCCATACCCATATGCAACCTTACGGTTAGTCATACCAATCTGACGTTCCTGTGTTAGGATCTGTCTTCCTGGTAGGTTCACATCTTTACATAGTAGGTTAATATCACGTATGTCTTCAGCGAGACCACGTCTATCGGTCTCTCTTGATATAGTTCTTGGTGCAGGAAGTACTACTCTGAATTGGTTGGCTTGTGCGAAGCCACCCTTCTTAGAGACCATTGCCTTCATTTCATCCACATTGAACATTAGATCATTTTCCTTGAGTCTCTATACACCTGAGTTGCACTTGCTTTCTTCCACTGTGCCATAGGTAAGAATATTGCAATCTCCCATTCGGCGGCTGGAACTTTAGCTAGACGTGTTTTAACATGTGATGTTAGATAGTGCTTAATTGTCGGTTTGAATGCGGCATACTTAGAAGATCCTTTGAGCAGATCGTAGGACAACATCAGTTTAGTTCTTTTGTTGTACTTATCGTTACTCGCTAGATCAAGTAAGGCTTTTAATAGTTTTTGACGCAATAGTGGTGGTAGGTAATGAAGGTTCATACCCAAGAACCCACCGGGCGCATCTCCGAGAACAAAAATTAAAGGAAATTGGTCATAATATGGTAATGTCTCTTTGTGCTTAGGGTCATAGAAAAACATGTACATGCTTCCCACAACAGACTCTGTCCTACCAGTGGACTGCATCTGTTCGGCTTGCATAATACCTTCTCTGTTGACTCTTCGCATTGCTTGTGCACGTCTACGAAACCATGCACGGCTTTGATCAGTCCGTGGAGTAATACCTGCACGGAATGCTTCTATCTCTAATCTGTCGAATACGCTTTTGTTCATAATGTTATTTATACTACTTTTTAGTCCGCTTTTTGACCTTCAACGGTTTTAATGGTTTAAACGCAACCTTAGCCGACTTAAGTGGCTTGGTCTTTTTAGGCATAAGACCCATCTTTTCTAATGTGTGCTCAGTCCAGATCTGGAAACCCCAATCCCTATCCTTGGCGTAGCTTCGGGCAGTTGTCCATTTGTTTTGGTTCTTGATGTAAGTCAAACTCTCATTGATATAACGCTTGGTCTTCTTACCCTTATATTCTGGTGGTCTTGTCTCTTTGTCTGGTTTGATCTCAATAAGATCCACAGATCCATCCTTCCATGTGATCTTGAGATCCATGAAGTATCTATGCATGCGTTTATCCACATCATACATGTAGGGAATGACCACTTCTTCACTTGACCAATACTTAACCATAGGACTATCGTCACACCACTTAAAGCATCTTAGTTCCCAACCAGACCTATAAGTGATCTTTGTGTAGTCTCCCTTGTACTTTGTTATGTTTTTAGGTTTAAATTTTCCACTATGCGCCATGATTTGCCTTATAAATAATACCGATGCACTTCTATTTATTAAGGTTTAAACATGCCACAACAACTTAAACAGGTCTATGAATTCCCCATTGACAATAAGGGAGAATATCCTGCAATCATTTCTTTCAGACCACGAGAAATTGCACCATTGGATATATCAAAGTTTGTTAGTAATTCTGCGGATATCGCAAGGACTGTTGCAGAAGTTTCGGCAGATGTCGCAGAAGGGCAAGAGGGAAACAGTACGGCAGATGTGGCGAATAATGTAGCCTCAGAAGCATTAGAAGCGGCACTAAACATTCAACCAAGAGAACCAAACCTAAGTATCAAACGTATGGATCAGGGAAAATTGGGTGATTGGTCGATTCAGCTTAGAATGCCATCAGCACAAAACTTCAATGATACCATTGGATATCAAAATGCAGATCTAGGTGCCATTGGCGCAGGAGTAGAAGCTGGAATGTCGAATGGATCTGGCATGATTGCTTCCGCCGCAAGCTCAATGGGTAATGAAGCAAAGGGCTTTATTGATGCTATTGTTGGTACTGCTGGTGGATCTGGTGGATCGTTAGCGGCACTAAAAGTTGCAAGTAGGTTAAACACACAGGCCGCACAGGGTGTATCATCTGCTACACGTGTTGCTCTAAACCCCAACAGTCGTACACTGTTTCAAAGCGTTTCTTCTAGATCCCACTCATTCACTTTCAAGCTAGTGCCTAATAGTGCAGAGGAAGTAGAGCGTATCAAAGAAATCATTAAGAAATTTAGAGTGGCAATGTATCCAGATGAGATTGGTGTTGGTCAAATTGCAGTCGGATATAAGTTTCCAGATCCTTTTGACATTACCATGAAATATAAAGGTAAAAATGTATTTACTAAAATCTTGACTTCATACCTCACGAACTGTCAGGTCACTTATAATAGTGCAGGACAAGGTTTTTATGATGATGGTGGCTTTACTGATGCTCAGATTACTCTATCGTTTACAGAGATCCGTCCTCTCAATAAACAAGACATAGCACAGATGGGGAGATAGATAGATGTTTTTTAAGAATTTTCCAGATACGATATACAAGTTTGGTTCGAATGAGCCGTTTGTCAAGTTTCAAAACTTTGGTAAAGCCGCAATTCTGTCAGAAGAATCGGTGGGCAATACTACGATATATGAAAAGTATACAATTATGCAAGGCGAAAGACCCGACACTCTATCGTACAAACTCTATGGAACAACCCAATACTATTGGACTTTCTTCCTATGTAATAATTCTTTGAAAGAAAGTGGTTGGCCTTTAGGATCTAACGAGCTATATCACACAGCTTTGGAGCACTATCCCCATAGAGTTGTTACGACAACAACTGATATAGGTACGACTAACTTTAAAAAGGGGCAGATCGTTACAGGTTCTCAGTCGGGTTCTACAGGACCTGTTGTGGAAGTAAACCTTAATCTTGGTACTATTGTTATCAAAACAAATGATAACTTCAACGTAGGCGAGACCCTTACAGTTGGCACAGGCGGTGACATTCAGACATGTATCATCACTGGTGAAAGCACACAATATGATTCAGTTCATCACTATGAGAATGCTGAGTTAGAGTATACCGATATCAATCCTCATAATCCAGACTTGGGTGGCCTCACAGCCAAGACCCATATACAAAGAATGATTGACTTCAACGACAATCTGTCTAACATTATTGTTCTTAATCCTAAAATAGTTCAAAGAGTTGCCTCACAGTTTACTTCTAAGTTAAAGGAAACTTAAATGTCTGACACAACGGCAAGTCAATATCAATATCAAAAAGCAATTATTATAAAGGGTGATCAAGAGATTGATGTCTCTACTGTTATTGGTGAACTGATACTTGTTGAGAATATAAAAAGCATTGGGATTTCTGGTAAGATACTTATTGTTGACAACGCCAACTTGTTTGCTAGTTCGCAGTTCACTGGTACAGAGATACTTGAAATAGAAGTATTAAACCACGTCCAAGAGAAGAGCATTAAGAAGCGTTTTATCATGTATGAAACAGCTTCCGTTACAGTAGTGAACGACACCACTATGACATATGTATTTTCTTTAATGACTGAGCATGTATTCAGAAGCCATCTTCAAGTGATTAGTAAAGCGTATGAGGGTACACCAGAACAGATCGTTACGAGAGTTCTTGATGGTGAGTTGGGTGTGAGTTTAGACACCACTATGATGAACATAGATCCTGTTCAGAGATCTCTGTCCATTGTTACACCATATATAACACCAGTCGTAACTCTAAATTGGGTGCTAAACGGTTTGACAACCAATAAAGGATTTCCATACTTCTTGTTTGGATCTATCAAGAGTGATGATGTCTTTATGACAAGTCTAGAAGATATTCTAGATGCAGAACCACTGTTCAATAGACCATTTGTTAAATCGAGTGCTATTGCGGCAAGTGCCGATCCTGATAAAAACCTATTCACAATAGAAAACATTGAATATAGCAGTAGGAACGATACTTTAGTCAATATCGCAAGTGGTTCGGTTGGTGCCAGATATGATGTGCTAGATACTGTATTCGGAAACAGAATTAGTAATCCAGAATTTAAGATAACTGAAATGTTACCTGACACCCAACTAATCGATACGGAATTTGAGGTTGGGGGTAAGAAAATTACTGAATATGAGTCAAACTTCGTCTTTGGCATTACAGCACCTTCATCGGTTAGAATGGATGGGTATGGATATGACGAAGAAGTTGATAATCTAAAGTCTAAGATCAGACGAAAAGCTGTTATCAAAGCAATGGGTAATAACACGGCTGTTATGACAGTCACTGGTACTCTGTTCATGCAACTTGATACCCCAACAATCGGCGGTAAAATCGAATTGGAAGTTACTGCTATGGAAGGTGAAGAGACAGTTCTTGATGATCAAAAGTCTGGTGAGTTTATCATATCATCCATACGGCATAGCTTCTTTGACGAGAAGCACAAAGTAACACTAGGAGTTTCTAAATTATGAGTTTCACACCCATTCAATCCAATTTCTACGGAGATATTCATAGGTGGTTCATTGGTGTTGTAATCGATGTGCAAGATCCATTAAGAGTTGCTAGAGTTAGAGTTAGGATATTTGGAATTCATAACGAAGATGTTAATGAAGTTCCAGAAAGCTCACTGCCATGGGCGCAAGTCCTTATTCCAACCACTGAGGGTGGTATGTCTGGAATTGGTAGATCTGTGGGTTTACTTCCGGGTGCTCAGGTATTTGGTATGTTTATGGATGGAGAACAAAGTCAAGTACCAGTCATCATGGGATCGATGCCACGATTTGAACAAGGGGATCCGATTGATCAGCATGTTGGTAGAAACTCTTCTACTGGTGCCACACCAGTGGGTAGCCCTGTCGTATCAAATAATACAATTGATACTAGGAGTGCGGTTGGTGGATCTAATTCGGAAAAATCGTTTAACTTCTTTGTAACTAATGGCTTTACACCAATACAGGCATCTGCTATAATAGGAAATCTTATTCAAGAATCTAACCTAGATCCGGGTGTCACATCTGGATTTACAGGAGAGGACTCTTTTGGTATTGCTCAGTGGAACCCAGCGGCTGGAAGACTACAGTTGTTAGAGGACTTCTCTGAAGAACGTGGATTGCAGATTGGTGAATTGGAAACTCAACTAGCATTTTTATTGTATGAGTTTTCTACAATAAATCCGGGATACTATGGGTATTCCCAATTTAGAGAAATGACAAATATCACAACTGCGACAGAGTTCTTCTGCGACAAGTACGAAGCACCTAATGCGAGGTATGCACATAAGGAACAGCGTGTAGCACATGCTAAAGCAGTATTGGAGGCTTATAATGGCAATTAATATCAACAATCTTAATAGTCAACTATCTGGCATTTTAAAGAATAGTAATCTTGATGCGATACTTGAGAAAAAGTCTCAGATTGTAGGCGCAACATCTTGTAAACTAGAGACATCACTAACTAAGGTTGGTGAAGCGGTGTCGGGTATCCTTCCCCTTAGTGGTGGAGACAATATCCTTGACAACGTGAGTGCTTTGGATTCAATTGTAGAGATCACAGGCCAAGTTCCTGGATTATCAAACGAACTCATTGGTGACATATCATCTACAACTAGCAATATCAGTAGTGCGATTGGGGAAACAATTGCCAACGGTGAATTGGATCTTATAATTAGTTCTGGCGCACCCGAAGCTATCTCAAGAGCACTCACGAATGTGACAGGCAAGACCGCAGAAGATATTAGTTCAGTGTTAAAATCCGTTGCTACACTAGATGGGCAAGAGGGTATTAGTAAAATAACAGCATCCATTTCTGGAGGGCTTGGCATTTCAACTGGTATTGCGGATGTTACTAAGGCATTTGAAGGTAGCTTCAAGGATCTTATGGGTAGTGTTGGTGGTGGTCTCCTAAGCAATTTGATTAGGAAAGCGGACAAGAGTTTTGATTTGATAACTCAAGGTCTACTAATCGGTACTGACATCGATATCGATATCATTGCAAGTCTGATTGAGAAGGGTGATAAAGCTACAGCAATTGCTCTTATCTCTGCACAATCGACTTTACCATTCGGAGAAATAGAACAAACGGTCAACAACCTTGACCTATCACCAAGTGCTAACATAAGTAATGGTGCCAGTCCTGTTGTGGGGCAGAAGACAACCGACTGCTTTGAGATTGGATCGAACAATGCTACATGGGAAGGTTCTAATACACCAATAACCACTGGTCAGTTTTCTTACATTGACTCTCCCGAAGAGTTAATCGCAGAGTTCAGAAACACTAATAGGGAAATTACACAGTTTGTTGCCCACTGGACAGGCACATACACTAACCAAGATATCGGTGCGGACGAAGTGCATTCTTGGCATTTAGATCGTGGCTGGTCTGGGTGCGGATACCACTACATTATACGCAGGGATGGAAGACTCCAAAGGGGAAGACCATTGGATAGACAGGGTGCGCACTCAGGCGCATATGGTCACAACAGACGTTCAATCGGCGTCTCTATGGCAGGGGGGTACAACTGCCCAAGTGGAACGCCAAATCCCAACAGATACATTAGTGCACAAAGCTTGTCGCCTGCATCTATGAATACATTTAGAATGTTTGTAAGGTCGTTCTATGAGGCATGGCCTGATGGTCAGGCGTTAGGACACAATGACACATCAGATGCAGGTAAAGTAGATCCTGGGTTTGACGTACCAGAATATGTTAGAGCAACCTTTGGTAAAACAAACTTGATAACAAACCCCAAATCATCGGGTCCACTCACAACAGCACAGATTAATGCAGGAATACCAGTATGACAACGGAAAGAGACGATCTAAAGGATAGAGAAGAACGCTTTGGCACAGGCTTTACGCAAACCCAAGCTATGTCATATGACGCATTTGGAGATCCTAGTAAGCAATTCCCAAGGAAAACATACGAAAATCAATCAGGTGTAAACGAGGCCATACGTTCTGGCAAGACCCATAGATTACGGTTGGGTGCTGATATCGAACTCCCACCAGTAATTTCAACGGTATATCCACATTCTGATGTTAAAGAAACAGTCAGTGGTCACATATTCGAATTCAATGATACTCCGGGCGGTGAGCGTATTCTTATTAAGCACAACAGTGGTGCTGGTGTTGAATTACTTCCAGACGGAACAGTAGTTGTTTTAGCAACAAGTAACAAGGTTGAAGTTACTCACGGTGACCAAAAGGTGATAGTAGAGGGTAACGGCACACTCACATATGAGGGCGACTTGAACTTGAATGTCAAGGGCGACTTCAATGTTAACTGCAACAGTTTTGACCTCACTGCTAAGAATGACAAAACAGAGACTATCCAAGGGCATTCCAGAACTAAGGTATTTGGTAACGAGGGTAAGACTGTGTCAGGCAACTCATCTAATACGGTTGTTGGCAGTACAGTAAATACCCACCTTGGAAATGTCACTACAGCTATTAAAGGCAACAACAAGCAAGCGACTGAAGGAAGCCATATCATTGCGGCTTCTGACAAGCTAGAGTTGACTGCCGCTACACGTATAATCCAATCATCACCTAAGATGAATTTGCAAGCAACAGAAATGTATGTTTGGGGTGACGGTGGTACTATCGGTGGTCTTGAAATGAGAATTCACGGTCAAGGTGCGCACTTCAGTGAAGGTGTAACAGCACCTGCATTTTGGGGAGATCTACAGGGCACGGCAGTTCGATCTATTACGGCAGATGTAACGAATTCTCAGAACTATTCAGATCCTGATCCTGGTGGAGGTGTAGGATCTTCGCAAGGATTTACCGCAGATGACACAGCACAGCCACCTGTATATACAGCACCATCTGGTATCCTAACATCTGTCCTTGAAAAATCAGAACTAGGTGTTAAGAAAGTTAAGGTTGATATTGATGACTTCCTAAAGACCTCACTTCGTACACGTGTGCTTGAAGAAGGTGATGTTAGATCCAAGTTAAGAGATCCTATCAATCTCGCTAATCCAGATTTCACGGCGAAACAAGTTGGTGCTGGTACGTTGAACCCAAGCTTTGCTTCTACATCACCACCTAATGGATTTGGTAGAATTAGAAACGCTGGTGGCAATTGTCAAAGAGGAACAGTAACTGTGGGTAACGCTTCCACATCACCTCAACAGGATCTAAGTAGTCCTAATTTAGGCAACACGGTTACTGTTGCAGAGACTGAAGACACAGATGTTACTACTACCACTACTACCACTACTACTGGAGAAGGGGAGTCAACACCACCACCATTTACTGCATATGATCCAGCGTCAGCACCACCACCGCCATTTGCGGGCTTTGGAGATGCTGATCTAGACGATGGCCTAAATGGTTGGGTTCCTAGAAGAAATTCTTCATCCGCCGCTAAGACTTTCCGTGTAAAACGAAAGAAGAAGGTGTTTAAAAACGCTATCGGTGGGCACGGTCCAATGGACAATAAGACTCACATTGGTACAGGTACTAAACTGATTAAAAAGATACGCTTTGCTAGGTTCATTAATGCCAACGATGCTGGTGCATTTAAACACCTGAGCTTGGCTGATAAAAAGGCAATTGGTCATAATTATATTGAACACGCTACACTAACAGACTTTGTTAATGGGGTGGATGGTCAATTTGCAAACCACAGGCTTAAGGTTATTGAAGGGTTCTATGCTAAGGAAATATATGGTAGAGAAGGTCCGAATGGATTGGAAACTGAAGAACTTACTCCTGATGGCATACTGGATCTGAGAAGCAAGGGTAGGGCAGTTGTATACGAACTGCACGACTCCAAAGGTTCTGATCTTGACGCCACATATGAACTTGCATGCGCTCTAGCAGAAATTGGCAAATTCGATAAACTTACCCTAGACTATGATACCTTTGCTCCTGATGGATCTCTGAATGTTCAAATCATTATCGAACTTCCAAATTACGTGGGCGAAACGGCGACATATGATGCAGTTGTTGAAACCAAATACAATAACGCATTACAGGCATCAGATAGTTTAGTAGAAATCACACCACCATCCACAGGTGCTCAGTAAAACTGTTATAAATAAAAGCATAAGTTCAAGGATAATCAATGGCACGTGTACTATCAATAGAAGATAAAGATCCGAATGTGGAAAGTATTCTTACTTCTCGCACAAGATCGTATTCAGATATAGACTTGACTTTTGCTAAAAGACCATCAGGCGATATCTATAAAAAGAATGATTCGGCGGCGGTTAAACAAAGTGTTAAGAACATTGTTGCTACAGGAAGACTAGAAAAGCCTTTTGATCAGGACTTCGGTGCAGACCTTACGTCCTTGTTCTTCGAATTGGCTGATGAGTCTATTGCTGATGAAGCAAGAGAACAGATAGAAAGTTCACTTTATATCTACGAACCACGTGCTGAAATTCTTGACATTAATGTAAATCTGCAACCAGATAGAAATTCGCTTTCTGTTTCAATTACTTTTAAGGTAGTTAATACAGAAGAAACTGTTACACTCAATACATTCGTTACGAGGTTAAGATAATATGGCTACCACAATTAAATCAACAGAGCTTGACTTCGATACGATCAAGAACAACCTAAAGACAAACTTTGAAAGACATGCAGAGTTTTCTGACTATAACTTTGAAGGATCTGGCTTGTCCAATATTCTGGACGTATTAGCCACTAATACTCATTACAATGCACTTATTGCCAACTTTGCATTAAACGAATCATATTTGTCTACTGCACAACTTCGCAGTTCTTTGGTGTCTCTTGCAGAAGGTATTGGATATATCCCTAAGTCGAAGACTGCATCTAGAGGTACTGTAACACTAACGACAAACACTGGCGACTTATCAGGAAGACCTTCAACACTATCTCTACCAACTGGTACTAAGTTTACGACTACTGTTGATGATGTGACATACACATTCCAAACTAGAGAAACTGTTACTGCTACTGACAATGGATTTGGGTACTATGCATATAAGACCCCATCATCATCTTTAAATATTGATGTCCTTGAGGGTCATGCTCACACCAAAACTTTCTTTGTAGGACCAGACAGTGTGGATGATGTTTATGTCATTCCAGACAAGAGCATTGATATGGAAACTGCCATAGTAAAGGTATATGAATCATCAACTGATACTACATTTGCAAACTATATCAACATCTCTAAAGCTTCTACGATCAATGAGAATACCAAACTCTATATTATGAAGGAAGCCCCTAATGGTTTCTACGAGATTACCTTTGGTGATGGCGTAACTCTTGGTAAAGCACCTGTTGCAGGTAATAAGATTGTAATCGAATACTTGCAAGTTAACGGATCTAAAGCTAACGGAGCTACGGCTTGGACTGCTAACAATAGAATATCTGTTCTTGGTACAAACTATGATGTAACACCAGTCACTGTAGTCAACTCTCTTGGTGGTGCAGAAGCAGAAACAATGGCTTCTATTCGTAAGAATGCCCCATTCCAATATGCCACACAGAACCGTATGGTTACGGCAGTCGATTACTCTACCCTTGTGTTGAGCAATTTTGGTACAATCATTAAAGACATTCAAGCCTTTGGTGGTGAAGATGCTCTTAAACCAGAATTTGGTACAGTGTTCTTATCAATCGTGTTTAACGCAGACGTAACAGCAGAAACTATTGCAATAACAAAAAACTCTATTGTAGATCTAACTAAACAACTTGCGGTTGTGGGATTTGATACGAAGTTTGAAGATCCAGTTACCACATTCGTTGAGACAGAGATCTTCTTCCAATTCAACCCTAAGCTTGGCGCATTGTCGTTGACAACCGTACAGGATAACGTACAGGTAGAAATTGATAGGTATTTTACTGAAAATATCGGAAAGTTCAATCAATCATTCCGTAGATCAAATCTATTGAACGATGTTGATGAGGTTGACACGTCTGTTCTATCATCACGTGCTAACATCAAGTTGCAACGTAGATTTACTCCGACAACAAATACGCTACAGGATCACACACTGAGATACCCTGTTGGAATTGCAGAGGCTGATGATAAAGACATCATTGTCAAATCAACGCCATTTAACTTTAATGGTACGACATGTAATATACAAAACAAACTAGGATCCAATAAACTTCAAATCGTTGCATTAGGCAGTAAGATTGTGCAATCGGATAACATTGGTTCATACAATTCCGCAACAGGGATTGTTAGCATCGTTGGTCTTAACGTCAATTCTGTTATTGGCGGAAATCAATTCATCAAGGTAAGTGTTGTTCCTGCCAATCAATCTGCCATTAGTCCACTAAGAAATGACATTCTTGAATATGACTCAGGTCCATCATTTGCTACAGGAGTTGTGGTATCTACCACATAATAAACACGCATGTCAAAAGATAAAACATTAAAAGATAATAATAGAAGGGAGCTTTCCCTACAGGATCACAATTCTGTAAAAGAAGTTCTGCCCAGTTACTTTATAGAAGAGTATCCTAAACTAGTATCTTTCCTTGAAGCATACTACCAATTTGAAGACAGTGATGTCTCACCTTCTAAGTTAGTAAGTGATCTATTTGTTAGTAGAGATATCACCGCAACAGATCTAACTAACCTATCGTTTATCGAAGACGAGCTATTACTTGGGCAACAATATTTTGAGGGCTTCCAAAACAAACGTGCGGCGGCTAAGTATTCTAACACACTATATAGATCTAAGGGTACACTATACTCTATTGAACAGTTCTTTAGAACTTTCTTTGGTATTTCGCCTGACGTTGTTTACACTAAGGAAAATATCTTTAATGTTGGTGAAAGCACTTCAACTATTGGATCCGAATCGCTCAAGTATCTTATTGATGATAAACTATATCAGAAGTATGCACTGCTTGTCAAGGCTCCTATTCCTATTAGTCAGTGGAAAGAAGCATATAAACTATTTGTGCATCCTGCTGGTATGTATATCGGTGGTGAAGTACAAATCGTTTCTGAGAACATACAAGACCTCCTAGTTATGCCTACAGTGGACTTGGTTGCAAACACAGATCCAGTCGTTGAAGGTATTGCTACAGCAATCTTTGGTGGTCAACTTGAAGCAACAGGAATTGTTCCAACTGATACACGTGTGGATCTACTACGAACACTAAAAGATTATGAAAATATCACACTTGAACAGCTTGATAGAAACTACGATACGATTGAAGAGTGGGCTGGAACACAGTCTCCAACGTTTGATGAAGATAGTGCTGGGATTGACTACCGTACACCAAGAATGTCTACAGATTTAGACACATTTGATGAAGTTAATTTCCCTTGGTACGACAGTGACTCCGCATAAGCCTTATAAATAAAGATAACAGATTTAGAATAGAGATCAACCAATGGCAAGACAGAACATAGACAGAGGCACTAATGCTAATGACGGAACTGGCGATACTCTCAGAGTAGCTGGTCTTAAAATTAATCAGAACTTCGCAGAAGTTTATGAGATGCTTGGTGGCGACTCAGGTGAGTTGAGCGCAGGCATCACTATGACTGATCAGGGCATTGTCTTTGAAGGCACTAATGTTGATCAGCATGAGACAACTTTGGCGGCTGGCAATCCATCTGGTGATATTACACTATCTCTTCCTATAGTCGGTACTGAATTGATCTCCAATACCGCTACACAGACAATGACTAATAAAACATTGACTACACCTATTATCACTACACCACAAATCAACGACTTGTCTTCAGACCATAAGTATATGGTCGTAGCAAGTGAACTAGCGGCTGATCGCAACATCACATTGCCTGTACTTGGCACTAATGACACTTTCGTATTTGCGGCGGCTACTCAGACATTGGCGGCTAAGACATTAACATCCCCTCTTATCAACACAGGTAAGATTGGTACTAGTATCAACGACACCAACGGTGCTGAGTTGATCAAAGTAACAGCTACCGCATCGGCAGTGAACCAGATCTTGGTTACGAACTCCGCAACAGGCAACAGCCCCTCAATTTCGGCAGATGGGGATGACACTAACGTATCTCTTATTCTAGCTTCTAAGGGTACTGGTGCAGTTAATATCAATAACAAAATTGTGCATCGTGAACACTTTTTAACAGGCGATGGCGCAGTAAACCTAACAATTCCTCTAACAATCTTCAATGCGTCTTCTGCACTTGCTATTACGATGGCAGATGGGACGATTACTGGCGAGACTAAATACTTTGTGAATAGGGGAATAGGTACTGCTACAGTAACGGTAACAAGCTTAGTCGGTACAGGTAACCCATCAACAGTAGCATTTGCGGCACATGAAGCTGGTTTCATGATGTGGGATGGTGCAAACTGGCACTTAGCCTCTAAAACAGTTGCTTCTTAAGGACATAGAAAATGACAGCGATTATTACAGACACACTCAAAAAGCAACTATTAACTAATATCATTACTGATATTGATAGTGCGGCAAATGACTATTACATTGGCGTAGGTCGTTCAGAGACATGGGACGGTACAGATACTGCACCCACACCTAAGAACGCACAACGAGATACTCGTAACTTGGGACTTTCATTGCAGTCTGTCAAAGCAGTTGCCGATAAGTCTTTGGTTGTTCCACGCACAGATTGGTCATCGGGTGCAACGTACTCAAGTTTTAATGACAATGTCGAAGGACATCCTGTCTCTGCATATTATGTCTTTACTGACGAGAACCACGTATACATTTGTTTACAAGCTGGTCGTAATGCCGCTGGCAATGTGGTTAACTCTACGGTTAAACCTACAGGCACATCCACAAACGCATTTAAAGCGGCAGATGGTTATGTCTGGAAATTCTTATTCTCTATCGGTGCTTTAACAGCATCTAAATTCCTCTCTGCTAACTTCCTTCCTGTTACCTTCATTGTTTCAACAGACAGTGATAGCCCAGCATCTATTGTTGAGCAAAAGGGTATTCAAGATGCGGCAGTAGCAGGAGAAATCGTTGGTTATACAGTAACTGCTGGTGGGACAGGTTACACATCAACGCCGACTGCAACAATCGTAGGTAACGGTGGCACATTGGCTAAAGCTGATGTCACGGTATCTGGTGGTGCAGTATCTAAATTGGACGCACGTGACTCATCTGGAACACTTGTGTTTGGTGCGGGCTACACGTATGCAAGCATTACCTTATCGGGTGGTGGTGGCACAGGCGCATCTGTTAGGCCAATCTTTGGTCCTAAATTAGGTGTGGGCGCAGATCCAAGAGACGATCTAAGAACACGAGCAATCATGTTCAACACAAAACCAGACGGTATTGAAGAGGGTGACTTCATTGTAGGAAACGATTTCCGTCAAGTTGCTCTAATCAAAAATCCTCTAACACATGCTGGTGCAAAGCTAACAGATAACACAGGCAATGCTCTTAATAGACTAAACCTATCTACAATCTCGTCGGTATTCAGTCCAGATAAAACTATCCTTGGTTCCACAAGTGGTGCTCAAGCATATATCGATAAGGTAGACTCAGATAACCTCTACTATCATCAAAACGAGACAACAGGCTTCATTCAGTTTGAAGAAGCTGAATCTATCTCAGAGACAGATGGTTCTGGTTCTGGTGTTCTTGCATTAGCAAACGCTGATGGTGATACAAATGCATTTATCAATGGGGATTTAAACCCATTAAGTGGTGATATTTTGTATATAGATAATAGAGCGGCTGTTACTAGATCGGCAGAACAAACTGAAGATATTAAAATCGTTATTCAACTTTAAATTGGTGTAAAAAAACATGACTAGAGACTTTACAAAAGACCTTTTTGCGTCAACATACAAAGACGACTTCGCTGATAGTGACAATTATCACAGAATTCTCTTTAACAATGGTCGTGCTCTACAAGCTCGTGAGTTGACTCAAATGCAAACTATTACCCAACGAGAGATTTCTCGAATGGGTAGAAACATCTTCAAGGAAGGTGCGGCAGTCAATCCGGGCGGAACAACTTGTAACAACGGATATGAGTTCATTAAGCTTGATGGAGAACTTCCAACCAATTCAATTGTTGGTGTGCAGTTTACTTCAACAGGTAACTCTATCATCGTACAGGTTCATGAGGCAGTTGCACGAGTATCAGAATCTGAACCAGCTACAATCTACGTAAGATATGTAAGCACGTCAGGTGGAACTAGTGGATCTTCACCAGTACGTGTATCAGCAGGTGATACTCTATCGGGTGGTGGTGAAACACTTACTGTTCAAGCAACAAACACTGTTGCTAACCCATGTGTTGGTCAAGGTACTAGAGTTTCTATCCACGCAGGTGACTTCTTTGCTAACGATAGATTTGTATTTGCGGCAGAACAGTCATTAATCGTCTCTAAGTATACACCGACAGCAAATGCTATTATTGGTTTTAAAGTTACTCAAGATATTGTTACAGTATCAGACACTACAGCATTATATGATAACTCAGGTGCTACACCTAACGTGTCTGCCCCAGGTGCTGACAGATACCGTATTAGATTAACTATTACTGATCAGGCTAATGTTGCATCAGATGAGAACTTTATCTATATCTGTAAGATTACTGATGGTATAATTGTGGCGCAAGTCGAACCAACAGACAACTATAATACAATCGAAGATAGGATGGCTCTTCGTACTAAAGAAGAATCAGGCAACTACATTGCCAAGAGATTTACAGTAAGTTTTGACACTAATGAAACTGATGCTACTAAGCTAGACTTCGACATTACTCCGGGTGTTGCATATGTAGATGGTTATAGGGCAGTTATTAACTCTCCTCTATCAATTCCAGTTTCAAAACCTAGAACAACGATCACAGAAAACAATAACGTTGTTGCGGCGGCATACGGTCAGTATGTTATTTGTTCTGGAAACAAAGGTCTGCCAAACATTGACACATTTGCACTGGTAAACCTATACCCTAACACAGCAGGTACAGGAACTCTTATCGGTACAGCACGTGTAAGATCTGTTGAAGAAGATGGCGCAAACTTTAGAGTTTACCTGTTTGACATTAAGATCAATGCTAACAAGAACAAAAACAACATTAAGTCGCTTGGTACTGGTTCTACAGACTACATGACACTAGTGCTTGAGAACTCCCTAGCGGCGTTTAAAGACGAAGCGGCTACAAGTCTACTATTCCCATTACCAGAAGATCGTCCAAAGGTTATTACAGACATCACACTAACTACACAGCGTAAACGTAGTGCGGTTGTTTCTGGTCAGTCTGGTACACTTACACTAACTGCAACAGGAGAAACCTTTGCGGATACTAGTGCTTGGATTGCGGCACATGCAGACTCAGATGTCAACACAAACATTACATTCAGTGGTGCTGGTGGTACAGCTAGTACAATTGGTGGTAACATTCCAGATGGTACTTATGAGGTCTTAACATATGTTAATAAATCTGCTGGTACTGTTAGAACCAAGAGCATAACAGAAGTTACAGAGACTATTACTCCAGATGCATCTGGAAATCTAAACTTCACAAAAGCTGATATTAGTAGCATTGAGAGAATTACTCTTGCAGATTCAGATGGTGCGGATTTAACAACATCTTATGATTTGGATAATGGTCAACGTGACTTTGCTTATCTAAATGGTAGGATGGTTAAGAAAGCTGGAGTTACTCAATCGGCTGATGTGTTTGTGAGATATAAGCACTTCACACACGGCGCATCTGGAGATTTCTTTGCTGTTAACTCTTACACTGGACAGATTGATTATGGTGATATCCCATCATACACTCAATCAAACGGTGCAGAAGTTAATTTAAGAAATGTTCTAGATTTCCGTTCAACAGTTAACTCATCTGGCAACTTTGGTTCTGGTGCTCGTATTAACGAGATGCCTAAGAACACAAGCTTGATCACATGTGATGCAGAATACTACTTGGGTAAAAAAGTACGTGTTGTTATTGATAGGGAAAGTAATGTTACTGCAATTGAAGGTGAACCTAGTGTAAACCCAATGTTGCCACCAATTCCTACAAATGCTTTGGATATGTTCCACGTGAACATGAACCCATTCACAATCAATGACGCAGATGTAACATCCACTACTATTAGAGCCAAACGTTTTACTATGCGTGACATCGGTAAGATCGAAGAACGTATCGATAGACTAGAAGAATCTACAGCATTGAGCCTTCTTGAATTGGAAACCAATTCGTTTAATGTTCTAGACGCAACTGGAAACAACAGAACTAAATCAGGTTTCTTTGTAGATAACTTTGCTGATCAAGCAAGATCCTTCCAATCGGCAGACTATAGAGCATCTATTGATCCAGAAGCTAAACTAATGCGCCCTTGGTTCTCAGAAGCAAACGTAAGAATGCTTTACGATAGTGATCTATCTACAGGTGTAATTCTTAAAGGTGATAGCGTTTACCTTAATCACACAAACCAAAACTATATTGATCAACCACAAGCTACCGAATTCATGAACATTAACCCATTTGCGGTTATTATTGGTCAAGGGTTTATTGAGCTATCTCCCGCTTCAGATGAGTGGGTTGACGTTGACCGTAAACCAGATCGTGTTGAAGACGGTGGTACAAGACTACGTAACAACGGCACTGCAACACTGTGGAACAATTGGAGATGGAATTGGGTTGGTCGTGAGGATCAGCTAAACGTTGGAACACAACTTGCATCATCGACAGTGGGAAGAACTACATCAGTCGATAGAGTTGTTGCTTCAGAGACAGTTCGTGAGTTTGTTGAAGATCGTGTACTAGACGTTGCTTTCATCCCATTCATGAGATCTAAGAAAGTAAGCTTCCGTGGATTTGGTTTAAGACCAAATACTCAAGTGTATGCATTCTTTAATAACAAGCCAATTGCAGATTGGGTAAAAGCAGAATCGTTTACAAGATTTGCTAATACTGTTGAAGATTATGGTAACCAGTATATTAATGCTGTTGAGCATCCAAATGGAAAGTCAACACTTACCACAGATGCAGAAGGTAGTATTGAAGGTTCGTTCTTCATTCCAAACGGTGCAACTAAATTTAGAACAGGTACTCGTGAATTCAAAATTCTAGACATTAGTGTTCCAGAAGAAGAGTTTGCAACATCTGTTGCGATGTCTCCATTCACATCGGCTGGTGTGTTGGAAACAAGACAAGCGACATTCACATCTACTCGTGTACTTACTATCGGTGGTTCAACGACTACTGTTCCAAGACCGAGACCAAATCGCCCTGTTACTCAACCACAACAAACTACTAACCGTAATAATAACAGAAGATCGGATCCATTAGCTCAGACATTTATGGTCAATGAGACTGAAGGTCTGTTCGTAACTCGTATCGGTGTTAGGTTTCAATCAAAGGATACTACTGTTCCTGTTATTTGTCAAATTAGACCAACAGTTAATGGTGTACCATCGGCAGATGAAATTGTTCCTAACGGTGTAAAATCATTATCACCAAGTGCTATTAGTACAAGTGAAGATGGTACTGTGGTAACATACTTTGAGTTTGAAGAGCCTGTATACTTAAACGGTAATACAGAATACTCTATGGTATTACTAGCAGACACAACTGGATATCACGTATTCGTTGCGAAGGCAGGGGATCTTATCGTGGGATCTACAGAGAAACGTGTTACTAAACAACCTACATTGGGTTCATTGTTTAAGTCTCAAAACGCAAGAACTTGGACAGCAGATCAAGAGAGAGACTTGACATTTACACTTGATCGTGCTAAGTTTGATACGACAGGTGATGTGGTTCTAGAGAATGCCAATGTACCAGTAGTTGCTTTAGGAGCAAATCCATTGGGAGTTACAAACTCATCAGGAACTGTTCAAGTATTGTCAATTGGTCATGGTCTATTAGTTAATGACAAGACAACAATTGCAGGCGCAGTAACATTCGGTGGTATTGCGGCGGCTAACATCAATGGTCAAAGAACAGTGACTAAGGTAGATGGCTATGGATTTGAATTTACGGCAGGTGCATCAGATGTAGCGTCTTCTACTGTATCAGGCGGTGGTTCTGCCGTGACTATGACGAGAAACGTTGAAATCGACACACTAATTCCTTACTTCGAAACGTTATCACCACCATCAACCTTGATATCACACTCAGCTAAGTTTACATCAGGTAAGTCTTGGGCTGGAACTGAAACGGCGTACACTAAAGATACGGTTTATGCGCCCATCTCTAATAGAAACAACAATATCTTCTTAACAACTAGAATGATTGCTTCTTCAGAGAACTCGACGCTAAACATGAGTGGTGCTAAGTCTATTACACACAAGATCAATCTAAAGACTAACACCGATCTTGTATGTCCTGTGGTGGATCTACAACGCTCGTCTGTAACTGGTATCAAGAACTTAGTGGATAGACAGGTTGCCAGTAGTGCGGCAAGTAATGAAAACGTTCCACTCGTATACATTGCAGAAACCAACCCAACAGGTGGCTCAAGTCTATCTAAGCACATCACACAACCAGTTGCTTTAGAAGAAAGTGCAGTAGGAATTAAGATCCTAATTGGCGCAAACAGACCTTCTGCGGCAGACTTTGATGTTTACTATAGAACAAATGCCTCAGATACTAATGCGGTTGGTAACCTATTAGACTCGACTTGGGTGTTAGCCACTAAAGAAACTGAAGTACCTTCAGATGAAAACCCTAACGTGTTTAGAGAATATAGATACCTTGTAGGTGGAGATGGTGGCACTATGGAAGCATTCTCACAATTCCAACTTAAGATTGTGCTGAAATCTAGTAACACATCAACACCACCAGTCGTCAAAGATCTAAGAATTATAGCGTTGAGTGTATAATGATTAAAGTAAGTGGGCATTCGGATTTGGTAAGAGACCCAAATTCGGGTGCTATAATCAATATAAATAGAGATGAGATCACAACAGCACGTGAACGTAAAAAGACACGAGCTACAAAAGACCGAGAAGATAAACAACTGAAAGCAGATGTACGAAACCTACAGAATGAATTAGGCGATATCAAACAACTGTTGGCTCAAATTGTAGAGAAAATTTAAATGGCTAGAACGCACGTAACACTCACGGATACTGTATCCGCTTTCAAAACAAAAGTCAACGATATCTCTTATGATGTCGGTGATATCACACTGATGTCCACTTCGGGGGCAGACAGTGACGTTGTACAAGCCATTAACAGTTTGGATAGTGACATTGGAGGAATTGCCAATCTCACAACAACAGACAAGTCTAGCATCAAATCGGCTATTAACGAGCTAGATGCAGAGATTGGTTCAGCTTCCCTAACAACCAGTGCGTCCACTATTAAGGGTGCAATCAACGAACACGAAGTCCAAATCAATAACCTTGACAGTGACGTAGGTACAAGAACTTCCTTGACTACAGATGCTGATCAGAACATTGTTGTTGCTATTAACGAAGTAGATGCTAATGCTTCAACTGCACTAACAAAAGCGAATGCGGCAGAAACATCTCTAGGTACGATTTCAGTTGGTGTTATGGGTACGACAGCAAGCACAGTTGGTGCGGCTATTGGCGAAATCCATGCACAAGTGGATAGTGCGGCGACAGTTGTGGGTCCTCTTGGGGATCTACTGACAGTAGCAAACAGTAGTATTGTTGGAGCTATTAACGAAGTTAAGATCGCTGGTGTTGACTCAGACGTTGTTATTGAAATATTCAGTGCGGCAAATAGTGGTACAGGATATGGTTCTCTTGCATATGGTAACAATGGTGTCTACACATATAATAAAGTAACGAATACTAATATTAGAAGTGCTATTTCAGCAGGCGAAGGTATAGACATTTCATCTGGTGTGATATCAGGTGAGGATGCTTCATTAACTAACAAAGGCATTGCATCATTCGACTCAGCATCATTTGATGCAACTAGTGGTCACATTGCTATCAAGGCAGGCTCATTAGATGCTTCTTTGATTGAAGACGGATCTATCACTGCGGTTAAATTAGCAACAAACTCAGTCGTTACCAATAAACTCAATAGTTCGGCGGTGACAACAGCAAAGATTAATGCTTTAGCGGTGACAACTGCAAAGATCGCAGATTTAAATGTGACCACAGGTAAGGTGGCAAATGACGCAATCACTTATGCCAAGATGCAGAATGTCGTTACGGCTAATAGAGTATTAGGATCCACATCAGCAGGCGGTGTTGTTTCTGAGCTATTAATCACTTCAGACTTACTTGGTGCTGATGCTGTTAACGGAACTAAGATTGCAGATGATGCTATCGGTTCAGAACATATTGCTGACGATGCGGTAACTGCGGATCACATTGCAACAAATGCCGTAACTGCGGATGGTATATCAGCAGGTGCAGTGGGCGAAAGTGAAATTGGAGATGATGCCGTTTCTCAAGCAGAACTAAAAGACGTTGTTACGTTTGTGATATATAGTTCTGATGGTACGGCGTTGAAGACCTTTTATGGGGCAGGAAGTTAATTAGATGACAGTTAGAACTCCTCTTATACTAGATGGGTCGAACAATCTCATAGAGATGACAACGGCTCAAATAGATGCAGTTAAAGATAGATGTAGATATTTGTATGGAGCCTCTCCATCTGTTACACTATCACGTGTTGCGTCTTCTGGTGGGTTGGGCAGTATTTCTGATACACGTAAACAAGCTGGTGCCATGTCAACAAGCGTATCAGCATTACCGAGTGAAGCAACTACGGCGGAACCATCCACAGTTACTATTAACTACGCTAGAATAAGTGAAACAAGAACAGATACAACGGCTACGGCAGATACTAATAGTGTTGCATTTCCAGTCTATCAGACAAGTGGTAATATCCAAGCCATGACTTTGACTGATGTTTATGATACATTTATCTATCCTGCTATTGACACGATTACAGGTGCCGCTGGACAACCAGGAACATATTACATTCATACAGCCACAACACTAAGTGGATATACTGCGGTAAGTGTTAATTCAGTATATAATGATACAAGAGCAAACCCAGGATTATATACGGCGGCTGAAATTGGTGAGACATTAGATCAACCTACTACAATTACTAACTACTATCTTCTAGCGGCTGATAACATTGCGGCTCCTTCTATGTCACAGATGTTGTTTATCAGAAACTCAGATAAGAATATAGAACAATATACTCAGGCAGAGATGGATGCGTGGCTACAGAACTGCATGCAACATGCCGCATCTGAAATAACTGGATCGAAGATATCATACAATTTTAATGGTACTGGAACTAATCTAGGATCTGGTATGGTAGATACTATCCTTAATGGATCTGGTAACCACCAAACACGTTACGTTGGTCTTGATGACTATCGTGCACAGGAATTCCCTAACGGTTCTGCCGTAACTGCAACAACTCACAGACTTAAAATGGAACAGGTGTAAAATGACAATACACAATTTAGAAATTAGTACAGCACACTTCACTAACAATGAACGTACCGAGATTGAGGTAATGCTCTTCAGCGAAGACTCGACTGAAGATGACGTGGTTCTTATTCCCTTTCACATCGAAGCTAAGGTTGGAGATGCCGATTATGAGTGGTTGACAAGTAAGATCGACATCGATATTATTCACGAAAACACTTTCAACAAGTTCCGTAGAGAGAACGAAGCATTTCGAGAGATGATCATTGCCACTGGTAAAGAGATGGAACTTATTTATGAGGGCGAAGGTGTAGATAGTAACCTACACGAAGCGTTGGTGGATACACTATTTGAACCATATGACGATGATGATATGAAAGAAAAGTTGTTTCTAACAAAGCTCAGAATATTTGAAATGGACATTATCAAAACGAGTAAAGACCGTGAGACTAAGGCGAAGCTTAGAAAGGCTAAAACCTTTATTGACGTTGTGAAGTATACAACAATGCTCCTCTCACCCGAAGTATAGATCAAACTTCTTATGAACAACGTGTAGAAAGTGTGCGGCAGATGTAATCTGTTGCTCATTATGATCTAATATAAAGTTCCAAGACATTCCAATATTAGTAAACGGTAGGTTATCTTTCTCTATAATATACGATAGTATGACTTCATTGTTTAATGCCCAACTCTTAGTCATTTCGGGCATATATAGGCTATCTTCTAATGACTCATCGAATGTGAGTACAGCCTCTACAGATCTCTCTGCAAAGTTTAGGTTAGCAATACAATCAGAGTTCATTAATAGAACACCTGTGTTGATGCAACTTTCACTTCCATATATGTCGTGTAAGAGAAGCATGGCCTTCTTGTTAAGGGCTTTACTATACATGTCCATAGCATCCCAAGCAAAATTATCTCTAAATCTATGTTTGATAATTTCTGGATCCATACCAACATCTATGTTAAAAGCGCATATGGTGTTTAGATCAAACTTATCAAATATGTTTACTGTAGTATTCGGTATGACATCAAAATCTAGGTACATTACTTGATCGTACTTATGTCCCAACTCCTCAAACATGTTAAGCTTTTCGAATTGTACGTCAATGTAGTCTGTTGAGTTTGGTTTGAATATCTTATAGTCTGCACCACACAGATCTGCATATTCTCTCTGCTTATTTTCTAACTGATCCGCATACTTAGCGAACTGTTGTCGTTTGATATCGGGCACAGAAGCATGATCGTCAAGATCATTTCTATATAAACTGAATATTATTCTTTTCACACCATTGCCTCACATAGTCAAAGTCCTTACTAATACAATGTACAAACTTTGCTTCTTTAGTTATATAGCTCCACTTGTCCATAAGGTGGTGCCATTCTCCTAACTCCTGATAAGGAACTTCGTTTAGATATGTCTTAACCCCCCATACAGTTTCGTTATCATAACCAAACATGTAACTGATGGTATCGGGATAGAACTCATCACATATCATACCTTCCATCGTGTCAAGAGTTTCCTCAAAATCATCGAAGTATTTAAGTTGTTTTAGATGTTCTCGTTTTGCCCCCACTATCGCAGTGTTGAATACATCAGGTTGATCTACTCCCATACCATAGTCGGATATGAGACATTTACTGTTCCACATCTTAGCCATAGGAGACCTCACGCTATGTGTGTATGAAAGGGTCGCTTGCTTGGTGACAGGTTGTTGTCCATTGGCAGTGCCAGTCATAACAGCAATACCTTTAGACAGATCTATCTCCTCAAAGAAGTTTAGATCTGTCATTGGTATGACATCAATGTCTAGGTAAAGAACCTCATCATACTCTTCAGACAAGTCCATCATTAGGCGGATCTTGTAAAAGTTGATGATATCATAATAAGAGATCTGTGGATAGTTATCCTCAAACCATTCAGCATATGTATCAAACGCTTCGTCTTTAGTGAAGTGCTTGTACTCTACACCTATCTTATTAGCATAATGTTTCTGACTTGTCAATAGCCAATCGTAATTATCGGCAAACTTCTCCTTGGAGCTATGGTGTGATACCAATAACTCTGTGGGAATTTCAATGTAGAAACTGTATATAACTCTACTGATAGCCAATTACCATAAACCTTTTATAACCATTAGCCATCATCAGACTACCTTTATATACAACCTCTGTTATTTCAGAAGTTTCGACAAGCTCATCTTCACTATTTACGCAGTTGACATGCTCCTCAAGGTGCGTCATGTTGTTACTTTGTAGCACATATAAACATGTTGGCTTTGGGTTCTTATCCTTAAACAGTTGAGGTAGTGGTGGCATATGTTCGGATGATGTATTGATTAGGACATCAATGCTATTAGATCTAAGATTATTATCCAAGAAATTTGCACAAGTGCCAATTAGTCGAACATCTTTATCTAGCTTCTTTTCGTTAGCAATCTGATGAAATACTGATATCGCATTTTCGTCAAGGTCGATATTTTCTATAAAGTCCAGATCGCCTTTAAAGATATCCAGAAGAATGTTGGTTAATGGAAATCCAAACCATCCACCCACTAATTGAATTCTTTTCTTTCCAACTGGATATGTGCCATCTTTCAATCTCCCCCCTTGTTTGAATTCGGAAACTTTACTCAACTCTTCTTTAAGCCACGTTTTGCTGACACTCTGATTGGGTGACATGCTGTCCCAAAAGTGAGGAATATCATAGTCCCTATTGATAGCAAACATCAGTGCTTTAAACTGTTCTGGTCTCATATGAGGTTGCAATAGATCTTTCACGGCATGAATAGATTTGCCCAAATCATCTACAACATCGTTCAGCTTCCATATACTATGCCAAGCATGTCTATCAATTCCAGTAATGTTCGAAACCATTGTAACCCTCATTGTCTAATATATAATCGTTTTCAGCCTTATCGCTCCAACGCTTTCGTCTCCACCCATTAAAGATACATATCGTATGGTCTTCACTGTAGTACAACTTCTCAGGGCCAGGAGTACCATATGTGTACCAATAATCATTCTCATCTATACCATATGCTCTTGAGTAGATCTCTCCCCTTGGGAAGAAAGTTAATTTTTCCCCATGATCGAAATTAAGATACGAATCAATTCCTCTATATTTCAGTAGATAGAATTCGATATCTGCTTGAAACGTATTCCATATTTCAGTAAGATCTCCGCTCCAAACTAAGACAGATGAGTTTAGATTCATGTCGAAACCCTTCTTAGCAATAGGCTCAATATCTTCCAACCAAGGTTTCCAATACGCCTTGATCATCATTAGTTTATCTTTTTCAACGTAATCTTTGTAGTGTGTTATATCGCCTTGGATTACATTGTCGAGATCAAAGAACATATTGACTTCATCAGTCGGTTGTTGGAACAAGACAAGCTTCCACCACCACACCTCAAGATCTAATGACAAGTCAAGAGGAATGATCTTAATGTCGGGATGAATGTTTGTAGGATCTTCAGTATGACACACGAATGTGAACTCCTCATGGAAGTTCTTACATACCATCTTGTATAGTCTATTCACATGCTCGTGACTAAACTTATCGCCCCACTTTACGCACGATATAATCATTGATTACCACCATATCCATTTTTGTTTTATTAAAAGTATATAGAGCTTCTTTAGGAGTCTCTACAATAGGCTCTTGACAGTTGAAGCTAGTGTTAAGTACCATAGGAATGCCAGTGATCTTGTAGAATTCGCTAATCAACTCATGATACTTAGGGTTGTCTTCCTTACTAACAGTTTGTATTCTGGCAGTGTTATCTAGATGTGTAATACCAGGAACCTTATCAGATTTGACAGGACAGATCCTTGCCATGTACGGACTAGGCTGATTAGTATCAAAATATTCTTGGTAATGCTCTACAAGGACAGACGGTGCAAATGGTCTAAAGTCTTCACGATTCTTAATGGTGTGGTTAATAATAGATTTGATCTCAGGGTTTCGTGGATCTGCAAGGATACTGCGATTACCCAATGCCCTATGACCACTCTCAGACTTACCTTGGAACCAACCAACAATCTTACCATCAGCTATAGCCTGTGCTACCTCTTTAATATTAACTTTCTCTTCACCAACATAGTCATAATCTTCACCAGAATATACACTTGGTATATGTACATTATCGTTTAGAATATAGTCTGCATGCATGTAAGTACCAATCGACTGACCTTCATCTCCCGGAGCAGGTGGCACATATACGTTATCCCAAGTCTTGGTTAGCATCTCATTCATGTAGCCATTGTATGCAACTCCACCAGATACACATAAGTTATCACTTGTTTTCAAAGCAAGTACATAGTCTCTAACACGTTCTTCAGTTGCTACTTGAAGTGTTTTGGCGATGTTTTCTGGCCTAAGTTGATGTAGTGATCTTAGTTTTCCCCAAGACATTCGGCTATCAGGTAACGTACCGAATTCCCAATATCTTTCTAAATGCATATGTATCTCATGACAGTATTCTCCATAAGCGGCTAACCCCATAAGTTTGCTTGCACCTAGATTACCAAATCCTAATTCTTTTGCGAAATGGTTCCAAAGGATTCCCATATTCATATCATCAGACAGATCTGTTATGTCACCGTTCTTATTCACGAAGATGCAATTGAACTTCCACCCCCTACCATCAATAGCAAGGATATCACTCTCTTTGTAACCAGATTGAAGAAATGCATATGCCGCATGAGATTGGTGGTGATCAATGTAATATTGATTACCTTCCATAGAATAGTCCCACAGGTTGGTGGGTGTAAAGTCTAAGAACTTTTGAGGGAATGCGGCATTATCAATCTGCTTCAACCCACCTATAGTTGTTGTGAAAGCAAATACCTCATGCTCATCAGGTTTGTATGTCTCATCATAGAACTTCTGCCCAGCACTGTTATCGTTTTGATTCATCTTATCTGCGGTGGTGTGATGAGGGTATGAATCGAAATGCCAAGGCACATTGTGCTTTAATCTACTATATCTTTCTACTTGATTGTGCCACACACCATCATACGTATTGTGATCGTGAGGACCATAAGATGCACTAAAGATAGTTTTCATAGACGTATTTTCCTATTTTTTCATGACCAATTTCAGACGGATGGTGATCAGTATTGCTTATCATATCACCAGTATTCCATATAAGCACTTTGTCTTGCACGGATATTCTTGGTGATCCCACTTCATTTTCGGCCAATTCAAGCATTTGGAGCGATACGTATCTTATGTCATAATGATTACATAATAGCTCTAGCATACGCTTATATCTAGCTGTCTTTCTGAGATGATATCTCAAATCTCCACGAAGATCCACTCTATCGTTCATCCATCTCCCATGATATTGATAATCTCTCCTTTGGGATTTAGACCATGCGGCAATTATCATATCTGGCTTCACAGCGTCTGTTTCAAGATAATTAAATATGCTTGTGAAGATATATTCATTTCCAGAACCATTACGTGCTAAGTTTATGGTATCCATATCCAACTTATCGGCAATGTAATGATACCAACGACTATTTATACCATCACTCTCAGGGTCGTGATTAGTAAAACTACACCCACTTACCAATAAGTTCTTACGCATTCTATTCCCCACACCATATTTTACATTGAGATATGGTTTTGGTTTCATCTTTCCATGAATCTGGTAAGGTTTTAGTAAACCATTCTCCATTAATGATATCTTTCATATCATTGGTATGTATATTGTACTTTTCTTTGTTATCATTATATTCTTGCATAACCACCTCGTTGCTGGTTCTATCCTTTTGCTTTAGTTGCCAATCTTTGTTGGCAAGGTAACAACAAGGTAAGACTTGACCGTCTGGATTAACAAGTATTCTATTATCCTCTAACCACTTACACTTTATAACCATCAAGTATCCTACTTTGTTCTAACTTTTGAGCATTACCCAATTCATCTGTAAAGTTAAACACTGCGCCCTTTGCCCATCGATCCGAAGGAGTAAACTCAATTGTGCTTGCTCCATAAGAACGTACCAACTCTTCTATTTGTTCAAGGTAGTCTTCGTTGTGTTTAAATACGATTGTACGTACTCTAGGTTTAGATCGTGTTTGTGATATAGATTCCATATTAGCTAATACCTTTTTAAGGTCAGTATTTCTTCTATAGTGAGAATGCATCTTCTGGTCTATGCCATCAACAGCAAAGGTTGCGTGTAGCCTTCTGCCACCAATTATTCCTAAATTCCACCACCATTCTTCATCTCTTATACTTCCGTTAGTGTCTATGCTAATGGTGGCATTGCTGTTGTCAATAATATATTGTACCATGCCCAACAATTCTCTATTCATTACAGGATCGCCCCAAGTTCCACAGAACTCAAAGGAGTGATATCGAACTCTAGGTTTATCTAAATTATAAGCCTTCTTAAAGGTTTCAAGATTCCATTGAATCAGAGGCAACCAATTTACTTTCCCTAGACCGTTAGGATCAGTTCTATGACACTGAGGACAGGCGGCATTGCAGTATGTCGATATGTCTAAGAATACGCTAAGGCCATGGGACTTATACATTCCTCATCTCATATTCGTTTAACATTTCTAATACCTTGACTGCCCTATAATGTCCTGTTGCCCCCAAATGCTCAGTACAATTAACGCAATACTTTTCATACTTAAACAACTTAAACGTCATCATCTTATGCAAGTTATCCTCGGTCACATCAAAGTGCCTAGACCCATTAATGAACTTCTTACTACAGTGTCGTATCTTCTTTATCTCAAAATCAATCACAGGGACTGATGGGAACATAGAACACATCTTCCTGTCTTCAACGGCGGCTTGTGATGTCGCATCATAGTCGGGGGATCTTGAATTGAACGGTTTTAATATAGTTGATGCGTGATCAATCTCTGTTAAATCGTGGTTCTCTCTATACTTGAAGTAGTTGGGAGTTTGAATTACGAGATTGTAGTTGTTGTATTCATTAGGCTGAATAAAAGGATAGTTACCTAGCTTTTCGATTCTATCTTCATGAAAGTCCAATACTAGATGCTCCATGTAAATGATATCTGGATCCTCAAGAATGTGTGGATAGAACTTTCTAATTAAAGAGTTTGATAGAACTGATATTATGAAGTTAGGATACTTACGGATTTCTGCAATAACTTCGTCAAGGTTCTTAATAAGTCCGGGCTCACCACCCAACAGATTTATCTTAGTGGGAAACGGAGCAAGGCCATCTAAACATGTTCTCAGGAACTCCATATCAACATGAAGATTGCGCATCTGTAGTGTCCACGCCGTGCAATAATGGCACGATTTGTTACACGACTTACTTAGGTAGAAATCCACAGACTTGTAGTTACTACCATACAGATGCTTTGTGCCTAATTTCATTAGGTGTGTTTACCCTTTTTCACTTCCCCAGTTTCGGTATCTATAAACAACTCTGCTTTATGTTGTGGAGATTCTCTCTTTTTACATATAGTATAACACACATCAAAGACATTATCGCCTTTTTCTAAGTTCTCTGCAAATTCAATCCACTCGTCTTGTAGGAAGATTTCTTCAACAGTATCGTAATCATTAATGTTAGAAACAGCCACTAGATTCTTATAGACAGGATCTCTCCTCACTCTATCGGTATCAGCCCAACAGCATGGAATGACTTCTCCCCTATTGGTTAAGCCAAAAGCCTCTTGCTTACCATTCATACACTTAGGATCTATTTCAACATTATCTTTATTTTTCATTTTTCACAATCCTATCATTCTTTTTGTTAACGTCTTCGCTATACAAATCTAATCTCATAGCAGAGTTCTTAGGCTTTAACGGATCATCATGACTTCTCCACCGTGAAGATATGAGAGTCATAAACTCTACATCAATAGCCTTTGCCATTTTTAAAGCATCCTGTATGTGGTTCTCGTTATAACTGAATACGATGTACTGCCATACTGGTTTTGATACCAAGATACCTCTAGCAACTTCCATCATCCTATATATCTTTTCACCGTCTTGATTGATCCGATACATATTACTCTCTTCTGGCAATCCATCAATACCAAATATCCACCTAGCTTTGGGATTAGCGGCAAATGCCTTTGGATACCATTTCTCAGGCTTTGCTCCCGATGCGTGATGAACACTCACACTACGTTTCATAACGGCAGTATGTTCAAGGATCTCAATAAATTTAGGGTGATGTACTGGATCAGATACCTGTCCACAGAAGTTCAGATGTAGGAAGTGATCAGCTAACTTCTTAAAGTTATCAAGCGAAATGTCTTCGCCAGGAACTTTTATTCCATGACGGATAAATGAACTCCACCGTTGACAACAAAGACACTCAAGGGGGCACCTATGAGTAATGTCTAAATTCATCTTCTTTCTAGAAAACATACTGTGCTGATCAGGTCTCATATTGTGCCACTATCCTTGAGTTCGTTTTGGTTTGCATGACACCATTGAGAAACACATTGAATGCCGTGATGATTTTTGTCTTAGTTTTTTGATTTAAAGTCTTACTAAATTTATATATACTATGGTTCGTTGGGTTGGTTGTCGCATATATCTTCTCTATTAGAAATAGGTATATGTCATCCACCTCATCGCCTATAAGACTGTGATCGATAATATCATCTTGTACCAGATTGGATATTAGTTTGTGCAGAACGTTTTCCTTTTCAAGATCCATTTGTATCATGTTGTAATTGGAATCCAGTAGACAAAACGTAGACAGGTCTTTATCCCAAATTAAGTTTAACTCATCAGTATCATATTGCATAAACGTTCTACTTCTTCGTCCTTTAGCCATGCATGAATAGGCAATGACATTACAGTGTCTGCCGCATGTTGTGCGTTGTGGCAGTCATCTTTTCTATACTCTATGTCACTATATAGCGAATTGTTAGATAGAGTATTCTCGTAGTGAACGGACAAGTTTTGCCCTTGAGCCTTAACCGCATTCTTTACTCGTTTGCGCTCATCCTTACTTTCAAAGCCAATGACATATTTATGGAAGTTGTGCTCAAGTCCTTCGGATACAATTTGGCAACGGAATTCATCACTCAACATCTCGTGGTAGATCCAAGCAATCTCATTACGCCTTTTCTGCCATTTCTCCATGCTTCTCATACGCATAAGAATGACATCAGCATTGCCTGTGTACATCTTAGAGTTGTAACCCAACATAGAGAAGTCTTTGTTCTTACCATGGCGTCTCATCAGTTTAGCATAATCGCCTAGAGCATCGTCATCAGTCATCAGCACACCACCGCCACACAGCCCAGCAATAACCTTATTGGCGTTAAAACTATATGAGCTAACATGTCCGATAGTACCTGCTTTGCGTCCGTTCAAAGAAGATCCAAATGATTGAGCACTATCCTCAATGAAACGAATGCCGTTACTATCACACCAATTTTCGATCTCAGTAGTGTCTGTCATGTTACCATAGAGATGTGTGTAGATAAGAGCCTTGGTCTTATCCGATTTCATCCGTTTAATGCTTTCAATGGATATGTGGTAGCTATCTGGATCGATGTCACAGAAGACAGGTGTTGCTCCTACGTGTGAGATGCAAGAGGATGTAGAGATCCAAGAGAAGTCTGTGACAAGTACCTCATCACCTTCCCAAATTCCCATAAGGGAAAACCTAAGAGCGTCCGTTGCATTTGCCATACTGACACAATGCTTTCTACCAGTATATTCAGCAATGGCATTCTCAAGGTTCTCAGTCTGTCCTTCGGGATCCTTAGCCATCATCAAATCAAACACTGCCGTATAATCGTCAATGCTCTCTAAGTATTCAATGTCCCAACCGTTGTATTTCATCATATATCCATTCTGCTATCTGTTTGTGCCCTTGGGCGTGTGGGTGAGAGTCTTCAATTGCTATTCTCTGTTTCGGATCAATGCACACCTCATACTGAACTTCTGGAAGAGCATTGTATGAAGTTAATCGTTTAGATCTGCCCCAATAATAATTATAAATTGCTTCCCTATTGCAAAAGAGCAGTTCTCCTACTGATGTTGTAGATGGAAGCCCTAATCTTTCTGCTTTTTGTTGCGATAGTGACTGTCGTGGGTCAATTAGGTCAAACATTGGATCTTTTGCATGACTTTCTTCACTAGAAGCACAAAGCATATTAAAGTCTACAAGTCTAACACCCAATTGTTTACATAAACTCCCCAGAGACCATCTCCAATTGTTAGATTTTGCAACCATAAAGTCGAGATCCTTAGAGTATCTTGTGTACCCTTCGTGCCTTGGTATGATACTTTCCCATTGTTTGTCTCTTAGGCTTGGGTCATGTGTAATCCAATCTTCACGCCTACATCCAGTCCATGCGGCTACGACTAACAATATATCCTTTGGATCAATTTCTAATATAGCATCCTTTAGAGTTGTGTATATAAATTCATTACCCATACCACTCCGACCAAAATTGATTACTTCGGCATCACAGTCTATCATGTTTCTCAGATGGTCAGGCCATTTAACAAAGTCATAACTTGTTCCACCTCTATCGTATTTGGGTCTGTATGGAGATGTCCAACTACAACCACTAACTACTATGTATTTCATCATACGCCCTTAGTATAGCATTAACATTAGGCGTTTTTGCACCACGTTCTATATATACAGATCCACCATCGTGCATGTCTGGTCTATCAACTACAACGTTCTTCCCATAGTGCCAACACTCTTGTAGTATTCTAGGTGCAGGATCGAATGTCTTCTTGAGGTAAACATACGTATCGAATATTCCCATTAAGTTCTTAACAGGTGCTCTTACGTTATTGAGATTTAGATTAACGTAGTCTGGTGGACAGTAACCTATTATACCATGATCAGGATATTTGTCAATAGCTTCTTCTGCCCATTTGTAATAGTCTGGTGTGGTGCCAAGGAACAAATGCTTAAACTGCACATCTTCTACAGGATCTTTATAGTTATCAAAGTGAATATACTTCTCAAACTGTTCTCCTACACCATTAGGATATACATCATGGTCACACAAATCATAAATCTTCTTGGGCTTAAAGAAGTCAACAGCCTCATCATACTCTATAGGGTGGTTTTCCGAGTAAACAGATATCAATGGGTTTTTAAATAGAAGAGACATACTAAACTGTTTATCTTCATCATGATCGCCTCTCTGTTTATAAGCAAGAGTAAGCATACTTCTGCCCATAATTAGATTAACTTCATTGGGTTCTGGAAAGTAATCATCGAATATAATTGGTATGGTTTTAGTGTATTTCTCTTTTACCGAATTTAGATATTCCTTCTTAGGAAAATGTGTTCCATTTCCTCCCCCTGCCCTAAAGACAATCAATTGTACATCAATTCCTAGAGATGAAAGCTTGAAGTAATGTTCACAACTGTAGAAGAATAGACCATCAGATGGTTTACCTGTTACTACAATGTTTAACACTCAAATGCCCACTTCTTTTCGTGACACCAGAAGCATACTCCACACGGTTCGGTATGATAATTAGTATTTTCGGCACTACCAACGCACGATGAAGTTACTTCATAGAGATCCATGATATCATTACTTCGATATATATCGGCAACAAACTTCTTGTCTACGTTGACAAATGGTTGATAGTTAAATCCATATTCCTTAGCAACCTTACCATCATCCCTTCGTTTCTCACGAACATCATAGAACCCATGTTTCTTCATTTCCTCAACTGATGGGTTGCCAGTCATACCAGTCACAATCATAGGGTTTTTGTGCTTATCCCAAACAGAATGAGTAAACTCTCTAATCATTAGGATCTTGGCTAGACCACTTATTGTACTACATCTTTCAACTCTTTTACCACCAACCAATACCTTTTCATTCTCCCACTCGTCTTCCGCTCTTTTGCGCTGAACAGGATCTTGAACATCAAATTCAAACCATTCGTGTTCCTTAATATTGTTATCGGGAAACTTATCTTGCATCCACTGAATGACCATAGTTGCGGATAAGAAATCAAATGGAGCATATTTATCCTTACCAGTGTATGGAATGATTTCCATTTGAGGATACTCCTTACATATGATATAAAGTAAGGACGCCGAGTCAAGTCCACCAGACAATGATAGCATAACCTTGTCTGGAACTCCACGTGAGAATAGATCTAGTTCTATATTGTTGTATTTAATCATCTTCAAATCCCCATTTCTTTTCATGACACCAGAAGCAAGTTCCGCAAGCAACAGTTCCATAGTCTGTCGTGTCTGGCATCCCCACACACGAGCTTGTGTATGGATATAACTCATCCATTAAATCGTTATCTTTGTACACACCAGCCACAAATTTCTTGTTTACATTTATGTATGGAGTATATAGACCTCTCACAAAAGTCTTTCTATTATGCGGTTCATCTCTGACATGTTCAGCCTTATGATAGAACCCATGCTTCTTCATATAATCATCAGGGGGGTTTGCAGTTGTTCCTGTAACATGCCATTCATACTTTATCTCATCCTTGATCGTCTGTAGTCCATTCCTCATTTGCAAGTTCTTAGAGGTTCCTTCAGCCTGTAGTGCTGTCGCCACACCCCTATCGTGTAGATCTTGAGCTTTCTCTATCCAATACGGATCCCAATGATCAAAGGTAAATGATTGATTGTCTAGTATGTTATGATTAGGAAATCTATCTTTCATCCACTCAATAATGTCAAATGCACACAGAGCATCAAACTTTGCATAAGCATCTATTCCGATCATAGGAGACACTTTAATTTGTGGATAGTGTTTACATATTAGGAATAAAAGGGAAGCCGAATCGAGACCCCCAGATACAGACAATCCAATATGTTTGGGAATACTAGGAAGAGACGAATCCGTAAAAAACTCTATCGTCTGGTTAGCATGTGTAATTCTCATTTTATCGCCTTATACCACTTTATTACCTCATCATATTCTGGTTTAGATTCTGAGATAAACGGTCTAACAGCATCATCAGCATAACCTATATGCATGGTGAATTCGACCCTCAAACCATCATTAGGAAAGTTAGTCCAATAGCTCACATCATCTTTATAACATAACATATATCCAACCGATAGTCCTTGCTCAACACATAGTCCAGTAAGTATTGCGCTGAACATGCCCACTTCAATGTTGACTTGAGCTATTTCGTTACTAAAACTATTCGGTTTAGCAAGTCTTGGAGTGAATAATAGGTTATATGGAGCAAGTGATTGAGTGTTTGATGTTTGACCCATGTGTTGACTTAATACATATAGTTCATCCTTCAAGGCATAATGCTCAGGACCTATAACGTGAACAGAATATGGAAAAATGTTCTGTTTGGATGGCGTCAAGGAAAAGGTCTTGTGCAAAAGATCTTCTATAAGTTCTCTTGATGGGATCTTCTCACTATCAAAAGATCTTATCTGCCTTCTTGTTGTAAAGAGTTCTTCTATAGTCATTTTAATTTCCCTATAAATAGTGAAGTATTCAAGGGTATTTATAACATGATTAAAAAAGCAGTGATAGAGATATGTGGCTCGTGCAACTATAGTTGTACGTTCTGCCCACACTCTTTTGACGATGGTAGAGAGAAGTCCTTTAAAAGGATGATGTCATATCAACAGTTCATTAATACCTTAGATCAATTGGTTGATATTGGCGAGTGTGAGGAGATCTATCTTGAGGGTTCGGGAGAGCCTACCATGAACAAAAGATTACCAGACTTTGTTAAGGCTGGATCTGATCGTGGGTTTAAGATGTCGTTCATCACTAATGGCTTTTGGTTTAAGAACGATTTAATGAAAAAGACTATTGATGCGGGTATGCACTTTGCACGTGTCTCAGTCACTGGTTACGATCAGAAAACCTACGAAGAGAATATGAGCAAAGATGCTTTCTATCAGGTAATGGACAATGCCAATGCCGCAATAGAATATGGTGGAAACCTTGGATCTTATTCACTCATCCTAGACAACAATAACATAGCAGAAGAAGTACGTCAATACCGTGAGAATTGGATTAATCACGTTCCTGGTATTAAAGCGTCGATTTGGAAGATGCACAATTGGTCGGGACAGTTGGGTGTTGATTGGCGTGAGGGTAAGAAGAAGCGCAGTTGTGGCAGACCATTCTCGCCAGATCTCATTGTAAGAGCAGGGGGAAACGGTAAAATGACAGGTGCTGTTGTGCCTTGTTGTATGGTTCTAGGTCAAGATAGTAAAGCGGTTCTTGGTCATCTATCCGAAGAGTCTATTATGGATATTTGGCATGGAGAGAAGTATAATGAATTAAGAAGAGCGCACGAGTTTCACGACTTCGACTCTATAGAATACTGTAAGAACTGTGACATGTTATATGATGCACCTGATGCTTTGGTGTGGTCTAACTTTGATGCTGATTACAATACACTAACTGGCTCAACTTTCACAATGGAGAAATATAGAATATGACAAAAATACTTATAAGAGACAACTTCTTATCAGAAGAAACATACAATGCTATACTCTTTGATGCAAGATCTACCAAGCAAGACGGTAGTGTTAGTAGACATTGGTACGACTATGATCCAACACCAGAGATTGCGCAGTTTGCAAATTACTTTGATAAGAAACGTGGTTATAGAGAATTGGCTAGGTTTATACACACCGCAACCACAGTCCCAAACTTTACCCACAAGATACATGATGAAGCAGAGTTTAAGATCATGTCAGCAATCATATATCTCAGTCCAGAGAAAAACCATGGAACGACATTTTATATCGATGGCAAACAAGAGACCATTGAGTGGAAACCTAATCGTCTAATGATATTCTGTGGAGAAACAGGTGTGACGTGGCATGATTATAAGTCTAGCGACGAAACAAGATATACATATAACTACTTTCTAGTAGACCCAACAAAGATTGAAAATGAAGCATATAAAGACCATTGCATTAGGGTGTAAAAGCAACGAAAGAGCTACACCAGAAAACCACATCGTAAAACTTGATGATGGTAACTGTAGAGCATATGCGGCATTGACTTCACAGTTCGCCCCATTGCTCTATAGAATACAAGTCATGAATGACAGTGGGATTGTCAAAGAACCATACAAAGTATGTATCGTGATAGACACTGAATGGTGTAATGGTATGAAGGTTAAGGACAGTAATAGTTGGACAGTCATGGAGACCATCATATGGCTTCTGGAAAACTACCACCCACCCACTAATGGTGTGATATTCTCCATATACGAATATGAAGATGTTTACGCTAATACAATCCAAGAAAGATGGGCATCATCTTCCATATGGCCTTTGAATGAAAGTTGGCAAGCTAAACGTGATGGAGATTATATTACACTCCACGACTTTCAAGATGATCTAAAAGGATCCGCCAAGTATGAAATTGCTAGACATTCTGGACAACTAGATGTTATTGATGATATAGATAACATATGTAAGCTACCAGTGAAGCGTGTCGATTATACAATGGGAGAGGATCAGATCTTCGCCCTATTGAAACACAGCAAAATGCATTTCACTTTACATGGTGGTACTTATTATGGTGCGGCTATTATAAACCTACCCACAGTATGCTTTGGATCATTTATATCGGGTGACCATTACCATGATGGTTTCTACTTCAAGCACCAGAAAGATAAGGGTTCTGAGATACCAGTAAGTGTTCAGCATACTAGTTGGAATACTGGTAATGGTAATACGCCCACTAAGGTGTCTCAGTTTGATTTCAAAACAAATAGCGTAACGGAACACCCCCAAAGATACTTGCGTCATGCAACATCACCTACGGAACTAAGAAGTTACCTAAATGGTTTTGCCATGGAAGTTGATAACCACTATTATTCAATAGATGATTAATACCCTCTCCCCTATTCTCGAAGTTGGTCCTTTATTATACACAGATTCGTCATTTTTGTCAAGTCCCTAAAATGTATAAATAGAAGAAACGTTATGATTTATGCAGTGTTAATGAAACTCTCACGATATAATCTGTATAAATAGAAGTAACAAACATAGCAATTTATGGGTACGATGCATGGCACAAGAAGAGACATTTACTATTGATCAAGGGGCTGATGTTGCATTACAGCTTCATCTGATCGATCCTACAGGCGGAGCCAAGGATCTGACAAACCATAATATCAATGCCAAGATGAAGAAGAACTTTAATTCCGATAGTGCAGACACTTTAGTTTTCAATTCGGTCATAGGGACACCTGCGTCAGATGGGATACTCACCCTATCCTTAACCAATATACAGACGGATTCACTAAGACCTGGAAAATATGTTTATGATGTTGAAATGGCTTTCAGCGATAGCGATGACAACACGATAATAGAGCGTGTGCTTGAGGGCAGAATTATCGTATCACCATCAGTAACGAGGTAGAAAATAATGGCTATTAAAGTTGGGGTGAGCGGCACGAGAGTAGCAAAGGTAGTTGTAGGTACTCCTGTAAAAAGAGTAACATCGGGTGCTTTTAGTGTTTCAAATTTAGGTGGAGTTGATACCACCGGGGCTGTCACAGGTTCTGTTTTAGTTTATGATGAAGAGGTGGGTAAGTTCGTTGCCCGACTCGACTTAACAGATACAAACTTTAACGGAGGCCAATACTGATGGCATCAATAATTAGAATTAAAAGAAGTGCCACGTCAGGTAATCCAACCACGTTGGCCGCAGGCGAACTCGCCTATTCATCCTTAGCAGATAACGGTTCCAACGGTGGTGATCGTCTCTATTTTGGTCATGGAACAGAAACAAACGGAGATGCGGCAAACCATGAGATTGTTGGTGGTAAGTTCTTTACCGATCAATTAGATCATGCTAAAGGTACTCTAACTGCCAACTCTGCATTACTTGTAGACGGAAACAAAAAGATCAACGAATTACTTGTTGACAATTTGACAATTGATGGCAATACCATCACTGCTACAGATACAAATGGCGACATCTTCCTAGAACCAAATGGTACAGGATCTGTTGTTCTTAACTTTAATAAGATTGAAGATGTTGCTACCCCGGTAGATTCGGCTGATGCGGCGACTAAGGGCTATGTAGATTCTTATAACTCTGCGGCTTCCATAAGAATAGCAGATGGCACTGACTCAGATGAAGTCATTCTTGCTACTGATACTCTCCTCTTCTCTGGTGGAACTGGATTAACATCTTCGGTTACTAACAACCAAGTCTCCATTGCCCTAGACAATACTGCGGTTACAGCAGGCTCATACGGTACTGCAACAGCCATTCCAGTGTTTACAGTTGACGATCAGGGTCGTTTGACTTCTGCTGGCACTAATGCAATCTCTACAACTCTTAACCTCACTGGCGACAGTGCTTCCTCTGGTTCAGTTGCTCTTGGATCTGGAACTCTTGCCTTTAAAGGTATGGAAGGTATTGACATTACTGCTTCTGGTGGTATTGTTACAGTCGGCGCAGAAGTTGCTACTGATACAAACCTTGGTGTTGCTAGGTTTGATGCTACAGACTTCGGTAATAGCAACGGTGCTATCACAGTTGCGGCATCCACACTTGGTTCAACTAACTTAAATCCGGGTGCAACAGTTACAGATCTAGCAGGTCTTACACAATTAGATGTTGACAATGTCCGTGTAAATGGTAATATCATATCAACGACTGACTCTGCTAATGGTTATATGTGGATCGATCCAGGTAATAACATGGAAGTCACTGGTAAAGTCATCATTCGTGGTGACCTACAGGTTGATGGTACGCAAACAATAATCAACTCAACAGACCTGTCTATCACAGACAAACTTGTTATTGTTGCTCAAGGGTCTGCCGATAGTGCGGCGGCAACTGGTGCTGGTATCCAAGTTGATACCGCAGGTGCATCTATCAAATACAACTCGGCTACTGCCGCTTGGGACTTTAATAGAAATGTAAACCTTTTAACTGGTAATGACTTTAAAATTGATGGCATTGGCTTCGATGAACGTGTAGATGACAGAATGAATAACTTGCTTCTTGCAGGTGAGGCTATTGACCTTACTTACAATGATGGTGCAGGTACATTAACTGTTACGGCTGAAATAGCAAGTTCGTCTAATCTAGGTGTTGCTAAGTTTAATACAGATTACTTTACTGTTGATGGAGCTGGTGATGTTATCATCCATGAGGTCAATGGTGGGACGTACTAAATAGCACTATGATATAATACAATTCGCTGGGCTTTTTAGTTCGGTTTAAGCTTTCTTAAGGGTCATAATGGTCAAACTTATACATAAGAAGAGTTCTGTCAGTGGCAGAATTCCCGATAGTTCTGATTTGGAATACGGCGAATTAGCCGTAAACTACGCAGATGGGTATTTATACTACAAAGCATCTAACAATGATGTTAATAGGGTACTTGACTCGGCTGTTACAGAAGCTCTTATTAATAGTAAGATCACGTCTGCCCTAATTCCGGGTGCAAGAGGATCCATTTCTGTCACAGATAATGGTGGCGATGGATCTCTTACCTACACGGAAGCAACAGGTGTAATTACTTATGTTGGACCTGCTAAGGCAGATGTTCTCGCACACCTGTCTGCTGGAGGAGACTTATCTTTCAACAGTACCACAGGCCAGTTTAGTGTAACGACATATAAAGATGCTGACTTTGATACACGTTTGGCTACAAAGAGTACTACTAACGTTGCCGAAGGGTCAAACCTATACTATACAGAAGCAAGAGTAGACAGCGACTTTGATACAAGACTTGCTATCAAAACAACTTCAAATCTTGCTGAAGGGTCAAACCTATACTATACAAATGCTCGTGCAGATGCACGTGTTATTGCTGTTATGGATAGTGCTCAACTTGATCTACTTGCTAAAGCTTATGTCACTAAGACTGCTACACAAACCCTCACCAACAAAACATTAACCGCTCCTATCCTACAATCAATCATATTGCGTGATAGTGCAGGGGATCAATCTACAGTACATACTCATGCATACAGTGGTATTTCTTTTAATACTGGTGCAAACTTTGGCGACTCAAACCATACAGTATATCACTTTGGTGGCGACTCGTCAAGAGACACAATCATATCTCTTGGTAAGAACGATCAGTTCAATCATGGTATTGGTGTAACTGGTGTACAGAATGCTAATGACTTTGTTATTGGCTTTGAGGGTAATGCTACAAACTTTAAGATCAAAAAGGATGTAGGTGCCAACTACGATCTATCTACTGGTACGGATATGTTCTCTATCGACTCAGAAGGTCGTGTACTTATCCCATCAAATCAAGCTTCTACTAATAAGACTAGTGGTGCTTTGGTTGTTACAGGTGGTGTTGGTGTATCGGGAGATCTTCGTGGTTCTGAGATTATCGCATCTGGTAATATACAAGCCCAAGGTAATTTCATTGGTAACGTTACTGGTCAAGTATCTGATATATCAAATCATAGCACAACTGGCTTATCTGAAGGGAACAACCAATACTACTTGAAGTCAAGGGTAGACTCAGATATCGACTCAGCATTTGATGCAAGAAGTACAACAGATTTATCTGAGGGTGGTAATCTTTATTACACTACAGCACGTGCAGACTCAGATGCTAAAAGATCTGTATCTGTAACAGACGCTGGTGGAGATGGTTCATTATCTTATAACAATACCACAGGTGTTGTCACTTATCAAGGTCCTGTTGCGGCAGATGCTAGAGCACACTTCTCAGGTGGCACAGGTGTCACACTTAATTCTTCAAACGGCGTAATCTCAATTGGTCAGGATGTTAGTACATCATCAGTAGTTACATTCGCTGGTGGATCTACAATCTCAGGTAACCTAAACGTATCTGGTGACCTTGTTGTTGGTGGTGACCAGATTAACAATCAGGTAACGGATCTTAGAGTTACCAACGCAATGATCAAGCTTGCAGACTCCAATACTGGAGATGCCGTTGATATTGGTCTTGTGGGTAGATACTCTGATGACGGTGGAACTACTATTAGAAGAGCTGGGTTTATCAGGGATGCGTCTAATGGTGAGTTCTATGCTTTCCAAAACCTTATACAAGACGGATTAGATTCATCAGTAGCAGATAACGTAATTAATGTAGGTCACAGTAGTTTTGAACTAGGAACGTGGAACTTCGGTGCACTTCGTGGATCTTACTTAGGATTTGACTCAGACTTCTCTGCATTCCAAAGTAACTATAGCGTTAAGACCGCTAACTACAATGCAGTTGCTGGAGATAGACTAGCAATTGACACATCAGGTGGCGCATTTACAGTGACATTGCCTTCTAACCCTGTAACAGGGAACACTATTAGGTTTATAGATATTGCTAACTGGAACGCAACAAACTACTTAGATGTTGCTAGGAACGGTAATACTATTGAGGGTGTAGCAGACAATTTCAGATTAGATCTTGGACAAAACACCGTTGATTTTATCTTTATAAATAACACATGGAACGTATATGCGGCAATCGGACAGCGTGGCGAACAGGGACTTACTGGTGCCGCAGGTGTTAACGCAGATTCAGACACACTTAACAGTAACGCCATAGCATATGCAATTGCTTTAGGATAATAGGATAGACAATGGGAAAACAACTTATACGTGATTATGTATTTACTCCAGGCAATGGTGGTGTAGGCACCATCGAAATTGCGGGTACATACGCTTTAGATCAAATTCTAATTATCACAAACGTCACAGACAACGTAGTTCTTTACAACTTCGCAAGCACAGACTATGCAGGAACAACAACCACGATCAACACGCAGAACACAGGGGCTTCTGGACATTGGCCTCACATCACGGAAAGAGAGAATGGCTACACAGTCATTACTTTAGCCAAAAGTAGTGCGGGTATGGCGGCAACGGATGCGCTACAAATCTTTGTAGAAGATCCACAGGGTGATGTGGTCGTAAGACCGTATGCATTTGGCACAGACGCTATCGAACGTATGCGTGTATCTCTTCCAGAATCAATGATTGATGCCGACTTTGAGTACGGACTACAGCCTACTAAATGGGCTGGATATGGTACTGTTAAGGGGTATCCTTCTGTGTATCAGAACGAAGGTATTGATATTGTAACAACGGCAGTTACGACAGACTATAATACAGGTTCGTCTTCGAACTCGTTAATTACAGTTACCTTTGGATCCGCTCACGAACTTGCTGTTGGAGATGTTGTAAACGTAACTGGCTTAGATTCTGCGGTGGCTGGTTTCTCTCGTGGTGATGGTTCATTCATTGTGGAAACAATTGTTAACAGTACAAAGCTTAAATACTATGCACGTGGTATTGTTGGCACATCAAACGGTCAATCGTTACATACAGAAGAATCACTAACAAGAGTTGGTGGTATCTATGCAGGTGCATCCATTCCAGTTACTTCGGCATCATCAAATGGTGCAAACCCAAGTATTATAACTCTAAACTTTGCCAATCCACACGGACTTATTCCAGGAACAAATATTCACGCTATTGCGGGAAGTGGTACTAATAAAGAAGAGGCTTCTGGTCCGTTCTTTATCAAGTCAACCCCAAGTCTTACTTCAATAACATACACTGCACGTACTGGAGCAGTTGTTGCAAACCCATCAAACATTACACTGTATGCTCTTTCTAACGCTACAATTCTACACAGACCATCAGATGGTGGTGTTATTCTACAGACTAAGACACCGACATATGCGGCTTCGGTTGTTCGTGTTAGTAAACGTTATTTCCGCTATCAGTCTGGTAAGGGCTTCTTGTTCTCAACAGGTACTCTCTTAGCACCAAACTATGACGTAAGAAGCATTTCTGCGGCTGGTACTACAGTAGGGTCATTGATCACTATCGGCACAGATGAGATTGACCATGGTCTACAGCCCGGAGCTAAGGTTCGTCTTGAGGGTATTGAGACATCTGGATATGAAGGAACTTATGTAGTTGACTCTATCGTAGATGACTATGTCTATAGAGTTGCGGCTACTCAAACATTAGGTGCTACAGATCCAGTTCTTAAACGTGTATGTACAATGTATGTTACTGAGTGGCGTGGATCTGCGGTTCGTGCAGGTATGTTTGATGATGTTAACGGAATTTTCTATGAATTTGATGGCAAACAACTTTACTGTTGTAAGCGCACATCAACTCAACAGATCACTGGCACGATTAGTGTGACGAACAACAACAGTGAAGTTACAGGTTTAAGCACAAGACTTACAGAACAGTGTAAAGCTGGTGACAGGATCGCTATTCGTGGTATGATCCACTTTGTTACTCAAGTTACCTCTGATACTACTATGTATATTACTCCCGATTATCGTGGCATCACTGCTGGGGGTATTAAGGGTAATATGATTACTGATCACAAAGTTCCGCAAAACCGTTGGAACTTGGATCGAATGAATGGAACAGGTATCCACAACCCATCACTACACACTCTAGATGTTAATAAGATGCAGATGGTTGGTTTCCAATACTCATGGTATGGTGCTGGATTCATCGACTTCATGATCAGAGGACCTGATGGTCATTGGAATATGGTTCATAGAATGAAGAACAACAACATCAATAACGAAGCATTTATGAGATCTGGTAACCTTCCAGTGAGATATTCTATTGAGAATGACTCTCCTACCACTAGCTTGACTGCTACGATCAACGCCTCTACCACTACCATTGGGGCTTTAGAACTTGGCGAGTTTGATGATGCTGGTACTATTATGATTGATAACGAGATCATTTCTTATACAGGCAGATCTGTAACAACAGGACCAGGCAACTTTACAGGATGTACAAGATCCGCAACACTAACACAATATCAGCAAGGTACAACGAATAACCTTACTGCTGGTTCGGCGGCTACCCATGCTAACAAGACAGGTATTATTGAGATCTCAAACACTTGTTCGCCAACTCTATCTCACTGGGGTTCTGCCCTAGTTATTGATGGAGACTTTGACTTTGACCGTGGTTATATCTTTAACTACTCTAACTCACATAACTCTGGTTCAGACCAAATTTTTTCGACGCCAATTACATCATTTGTAATTAGACTTGCGCCTTCTGTATCTAACTCTTCAGTTGGTAGACTTGGAGCTAAGGATCTTCTTAACAGATCACAGCTACTCCTCAAGCAATGTTCTGTTGTGTGTGGTCGTGGGTCATCTTCTTCGGGTGAGGTTCATATTCAAGGGATTATTAATCCTAAAAACTTCTCGGACGCTACATGGAAAGGTCTATCAGGATCTACAGAGGGTGGACAGCCTAGCTTTGCTCAAGTTGCAAACAAAGGTAGTATCACATGGTCTAGCGGAACTTATGCGCAACCAGGAGAACGTGTTTTCTCATTCGTTGCTGGTACATCAAGATCAGATTCAGTTGTGTCAACACTAGAACTATCAGAATTGAAAGAACTATCGGGTGCTCCTCTTGGGGGAGACTATAAATTCCCTGATGGTCCTGACATTCTAGCAGTTAATGCTTTCTGTCTATCGGGTGATGTTAAAGCGTCTATTCAGCTTCGCTGGTCAGAAGCACAGGCTTAATAAGGGAATAAGAACTAATGGTTGTTAAACTAAGTGATCATCTAAACATCAGTCTAGGTTTACAGGCACTCGTTGACTCTGCGGCAGTTACTGCTATTATCAGAGACACTAACATTGCTATGGACTCTGGCACGATGGGTGACTTCGTTGGCACCATTAGCCCCAAAGGGTCTGATGCTGGTATTACTGTACTTAACTCAGGAACTAACGATGCTGATGTCTTACTAAGATTAGACTCGGCAGTTGCGGCTACATTAAGTGGCACTCAAACTCTTACTAACAAAAGTATTAACCTAACAAACAACTCACTGACTGGTACTATTGGTCAGTGGAACGCCGCACTCAGTGGCGGCAATTCCTTTGCAACACTTACTGGTACAGAAACTTTTACTAACAAGACACTTACAACACCAAGCATTACTGGTGTTGGTGCAATTGGCGGATCTATTACAGATATTAGCACATTCTCTCTTAGAGATAATACTGTTGCTTCATATGAACTAGTACTTGCCGCTAACAGTTCTGTAAATGCAAGTGCAGATAGGACACTAACTTTCGATGTTGGCAATGCCAATAGAACATTAAGTGCATTGGGCAACCTAGCATTTGGTGGTTCGTTTACGACATCAGGTGCACACACAACGACACTCACTACAAGCGGAACAACTGCACTTACTTTGCCAACATCTGGTACGGTTATCTCGAAAGATGATAGTGGCGACATTTCTGGCATTAGAAACATTACTGTAACAGGTACTGTTGATGGAAGAGATATTTCGACGGACGGTGGTAAGCTAGACAATGTGGAAGCTAATGCTGATGTCACAGATGCGGCTAATGTTGGTACTGCTTTAACAGCATTCACAACAGGTACTGATGCGGTAGGAACGGATATTATTCCTGTATTTGATGTGTCCGCTGGCACATGGGAAAAGCATACTATTACCAACGCAGGTCTCGCAGGTCAAAAAGGCCAAAAGGGACAGACTGGTGGTGCAGGTGGTGATGGAGCCAAGGGTCAAAAAGGCGAAGGTGGAGCTAACGGATCAAAAGGACAAAAAGGTGAAGTTGGCGTAAAGGGTATCACTGGTGGTGCTGGAGACAAGGGTCAAAAAGGCCAAAAAGGTGAGATTGGTGCAACTGGTAATAATGGGACAAACGGTGCTAAAGGCCAAAAGGGTCAAAAAGGTGAGATTGGTGCTGATGGTAACGGCGCATCTGGTGTTAAAGGCCAAAAGGGACAGACTGGAGACAAAGGTCAAAAAGGTGAAGTTGGTCAAAAGGGTGGAACTGGTACTCAAGGCCAAAAGGGTGAAGGTAACGAAGCCATTACAAACACCACAGCACCAGGTAGTGCAGTAGACGGTGACTTGTGGTGGGACGATGAAACAGGATCCCTATATATCTACTATAATGATGGTACATCTAGTCAATGGGTGCAATTTAATAATTCGGTTGTTTCTGACGGTGCCATTTCTACAGCTAAACTTGCTAACGATTCCGTAACTGCGGCTAAAATTGCTGACGATGTTATTAACTCTGAGCACTATGCGGCAGGATCTATAGACCAAGAACATTTAGCAGATGATGCGGTTGGATCAGGTGAACTTAAAAGTGTAGTATCCTTTGTTATTTACAACTCAAGCGGAACTGCATTGAAAACTCTATATGGCGCAGGAGGCGCATAATCCATGGCGGCAATTAATTTCCCATCATCGCCATCGAATGGCACAACCCACAGTGCCAACAATGTCACATGGACATTTGAAAGTGCAAAAGGTGTGTGGAGACCCACTACCTTTGCCGATGCTCCAACTGGTGCAAAAGGTCAAAAGGGCGAAAAAGGACAAAAAGGTCAAAAAGGCGAAGTAGGCCAAAAAGGTCAAAAGGGACAGACTGGTAATACTGGTAATACTGGTTCAACTGGTGCCAAAGGACAAAAAGGTGAGATTGGTAATACTGGTAATACTGGTAGCACAGGTAATACTGGTAGCACTGGTGGAACTGGTGCAAAAGGTCAAAAAGGTCAAAAAGGCGAGGTTGGTGTAACTGGCGCAAAAGGACAAAAGGGCGAGGTTGGTGCAACAGGTAATACTGGTAGCACTGGTGGAACTGGTGGAACTGGTTCTAAAGGACAAAAAGGTGAGATTGGTGCTTTCGGTGGTGGATCTCTTGATATTACTAACGGTGGTCTTTTCTCTAATGCTTCATCTAGCTGGACAGGTGATCCGGGCACAAAAGGTAAAATCCAATACCACTCAAATAGATGGTACATTGTTGCAGACCAATCTTCAAACAGAATTGTTCAGTTTAGAAGAAACGGTTCCGATGTATCATATATTGCTAATGATGGTACATTTAATGGTACAGCAACGTCTGCAAACTGGTCGGATTTAGCGGAGAAATACTTAGCCGATAGAGGATATGAGCATGGAGATCTGTTGGCTGTTGGTGGCGAAAAAGAGGTAACTCTATACAAAAAGGGTATGGCTATCGCTGGCATTATCTCTACACGTCCGGGTGTTCGAATGAACGTTAATGAAGATAACATGGAGGATCCTCTATGGCCTTTCATTGCGCTTAAAGGACGTATCCCTTGTAAGATAAATGGTACTGCTCAAAAAGGCGACTATATAGTAGCAGATGATAATGGTAAATGTAAAGCACTTCCAGCTGATACGACTGCCGCAATGCGCATGAACTTCTTGAACTTTGTGGGTGTGGCACTAGAGGATGGTGAAGGGCTAGTTGAGGTTAAAGTATAAATGCCAACCTATGCACAAAATAACAGTAGTTTACAGACACAGGCTGGAAACCAGTTAAGGACGTTTGATAAAACGATGACGTTTACTGTAACTGCATATACATTACAAACAGTGTCGCAGACTCAAGCGGGACCTACAAGCTCGGCTGGCTTTAATCAACGCTTTGAATATACAGGTGCGGCTAACTCACTTTATAATAACTATTTGGATGGTGGAATATACACAGGAAGTCGAATGTACAGTCAAGATGTTATCGACTCAATTAATAGTGTTATGCAAAGAACAGTAGATCAGATTGAATCTCGTATTACTAACAGATCCATTTCAGCATTGTTATGTCATAGCTCTTGTCATACTAGTTGTCACACATCAAGAGGTCGTAGATAATGGGCAATTTAACCAGAGATAGTATAGATAGCTACATGCAAACTTATGCAGGTGGTAAGTTAAGAACGTTTGACAAAACTATTACGATTACTACTACTGCTTATCAAAACAATAACCCCACTGCTATGGGTGGAACAGGATCTAATACTACGACACATAGGTTTGAATATACAGGAGCGGCTAACTCTCTATTTGATAACTATATTGATGGTGGCATATCCGCAGGTTCAAGGATATATTCACAAGACATCGTAGACACATTAGAGGACGGAGTGCGAAGAACCGTAGACCTCATTGAAGGTAGGATTACTAACAGATCCATCTCAGCAGTATTATGCCATTCAAGCTGTCACACCAGCTGTCATACATCAAGAGGAAGACGATAACATGACAATGCAACAATCATATTGTAAGCAGATGAGATACTCAGGACCCGAAAGTCTGGCACCATCTGATGCAACAAAGTTCGATGTTCTTATTCAGATGGAAGTTCTGGCTGGATGTGAACAGGGCTGTCTTGGATGTTTCGTTGACAAAGCAATTGATCCTGTAAGCAATCAACAGATCATTGATCGTGCTAAGGAACTTGCTGATGGTGTATTACGTGTGGGTGGTAACCTAAGAGAGTTTGTTATCGGACCTACAGATCTATTTTCGGCTAAGAATACAAAGGAAGTCTTGACAAACCCAACTGTTCAAGCTATAATGAGAGAACACACTAATGCACGTATTGCGTCTCCAGCCAAGTTCGACAATGCTTCAATGGAAAAGGTCAGAGAGATCTTTGCTATTCTGGATGACCTAGATGCGTATAGACGTGACATGGTTATCGAATTCATTATGCCGATTGGTCGTATTAACGAGATGTTGGATGATGACGATTACTATAACAGAGTTATGGAGAAGATAGAGTTCTTTAAGAACGAAACTCCAAAAATGATGGATTGGTCTTGGACATTACAGGCTTCTAACGTTGTCGGTAAGCAGATTGACAAAGAGAAATACAATAGGCTGATTGATCGTTCTGTAAACGACTTCGGCACTATTATGGAAATGAACCCTGCATTCGCTAGGGCACCTAATCAAATCATTCAACGTAACAACTTGTTTGCGTGGAATAAGTTCCTTGAGTCGGTTATTGATGAGAACAATGCTAGTGAGACTGTTATGTCTATGGCTAATCTCTACTGTAACTCAATCAACTTTGTGGGCATTACTATTGTTCCAGGAGAGAACGGACCTACGACACACTTGAATGTAATGCTTCACGAACAAGCGTTCTTTATAACTAATAAGAACCTAGACGTAACAGGACTTACATTCGAAGAGATCTTACAACGTAAGAACGAACTGATTACAAAAGGTATAAATAAGTCTAGTAAGGTAAAAGATTGTGCAGACTGTCAGTTTGCTATGGCTTGTGCAAGTAGATTGGTATTCGAGGCTCAAGATAGTCTCAATATTGATGGGTGTGTATTACCTAAAGAAACATTGAAACACTATAATCCATTCGACTTTACATGGAATGATGATGCAACTAAATACAAAATGAAAGACGGAGCGTAACCATGATCGGTCAAAATCTCTATTACTTAAACAACTCAAAGTATATCTCAACTATTAACAACTTGGGAACAGTGTGTTTCGAGTTAAACTCGTATTATCACACAGCAACCCCACGTAACATCGTGATTGTACACCCATCTAATGGTGATCAATTGTTAGCCGCTCAGTATGAGTCTATTGCTAATACGATTAGAGCAAATGCTAACGATTTGATTAGTTATATGGATTTCGCTGATGTAGATGATATTGACTATATTCAAAACAGTAATAAGGTGATCATTCTATTTTCTACTGTTGAAGATATGATCAAAGTTTTTGCACGTTACACATCAGGTCTTATTACGGCATCTGGTTTCTATGACTCGTCTACTAACGTTAATGCAATGGTTGGAGCATTCCTTGAGAAGATCTTCTCTATGGATGTTATGCTCACTATGGTGCTTGACAATGAAACTATTTTAGATGTATCAAATCATGTAGACACACTATTCTCCACAGACTCAGGTGGTGGGGCAGTAACTCCTTATACGGTGATCTATCAGAATGGTAAGAACTTCAGTTATGACCTACTGTTCTTCTTAAACGATTACTATACAAATAATTCAGTACAACTACTAATCAAAGAGAAGTTTACAGTACACCAATCCACAATGGCACAAGATGTGATGGAACACTTTACATCAAGACGCCACTACTTGGCTTATATTTTAGCAGTCATCGATTGGATGAATGCCAATGTATCACGTAATGCAGAATATGCAACCAACAAGACTACGTGGATCAGATCCTGTTATGTTACTAAAGCTAATGCTGGAAACTATACTGCCGCTTTCTATCAACTAGAAGAGTTGTGGAACTTGGTTAAAGACGATACTGCATTCCTTGCGGCTCACCAATCTAAGGCAGATAGTGACGCAGATGGTTGGGAATATATGGATCTATACACAGAGTTTAAGAATGTGTTTCCTATCGTGCGCAAAGTATTGCAGAATGACTTTGACATGGACAATCTAACCGCAGATTTGAAGCTGATAAATACAGATGTGCAGTTCTTCTCTAAGAGACAAAACCGCATTCCATATCTTATCCACAAGTACCCATTGTAAGGAATACTATATTATGACAACGCCAGACGAGAGTACGTGTTATGAGTTACCACTATCTCCTCAACACTTAGTACAAATCTATAAAGACAAGGGTGAACTTGAAGAATACGTTCTTTGGGTTGATTATGCTAAGAGTAAAGAGAAGTTGTCTGCACAACACATTATCATCTATTTGGCTAACACTAACTTTAAGACAACGTTCTCTTCTATTGACGAAGACTTGATTAAAGCGTATATCAAATCAGACTTTATGGTTGACTGTCCTCTATTGGCTAGGATCATTGTTCTTATTATTAAGTTCAAATACAGACATGACATTGGTGAACAAGAGAGTCAACTACTACATTTGTTCCCACCAAAACTTATCGATAAGTTTATTGAAGATAATGAACAATTGGTTGACGATTTAATCACCACAGTTGCATCTTCAGTACCATTTGCCTTAACTAAACTATACGATGGGCTTGACGATGATATGAAGCTAACCGAAAAAAATCTAAAAGAATTGGTTGAAGACATCAAGGTAATTGATAAACCAGCTACGTGTGGACCTAATATTGCCAGACTTCTCACTACAGGCTATGATGCGCTTCTACTAATCTTGAGTAAAAACGGATTGTCGATTGAATATAATAAACAAGTGTTTAACGACTCCCCCAAATATTTCGGCAAAGATCTCTATCATATTATGTGTGAGACTAAGATTACGGATCAGATCGTATCATTCTTTCCCGACGAATTCATGTTGACTCTAGATGATAACGAAGCTTAATGCAACAGAAGCAGGGTACTATCGTTACGTTCATGGCATAAGCCCTGTTAATACCGATTTCCTACGCACAGAGATCAACTTGGATATTCTCCATGGTTGTGATCAGATGTGTCCCGGATGCTTTATCCCAAGAAAGAACTTGACATCACCTGATCACATGGCTACTCTATACGATGAGTTGTGTAAGGGACAGTTCTATCCAGATGAAATTACTATAGGTCCAACTGACATCTTTGATGCTCAGAACTTTGATGAGGTGATGACACACCCATCGATGACAGACCTGTATGCTATAAGTGGTGTCGGATTTACATCTACACTATTACAAGACCCAAAGGTTGTCAAGCCTAAACTTGATATGATTTGGCAGATCTATCGTAACATCAATAGAATTCCAGATATCGACTTTAAGATTGTGTTAGATGTTGAGGCGTATCTTGATGATGACCTTGACCCCAACTTCCTTGAAAACATAAAGATGTTTACTATTGGATCTGTTCAGTTCAGAGTTAACTACACTCCTGATTTGTTTGACAGAATAGGATATAATGATCTGTGTGCCAAAGTCAAGGAAGACTTTAACGCACCCATAGTCATCGCACCTTCTTTCTTGACAGACAAGAATGCACGTGGTAAGGTCAATAAGTTTCTTGATATGTTTAGGGCAGATCTGCGTAAGCAGAATATAAATGATGAGTGGAGGAACTTATACACATTCTTTGATGCTAGGTTTAATGGATATGGCTGTCAGAACTATAGTTTCTACAACGGCAAATTATACATCAATCCATTTTTATATGACGCAATCATTCAGAGAACACCTGAGTTTCAAACTACAATGGATCAGGAATGGTTGGGAACTAACCTAGAGTATGCAAAGACAGTAGACGATTGTAACACATGCGAATACCTAATGAGTTGCGCAGAAAGAAACATACACGTGTATATGAAGTCAAGGAAGTTGAACACTTGTGTTGCCTTGAAAGAATATATGCATGCCGTTAATTAAGAACAACTTATATTACGAGCTAACCACAGAGACGCAAACTAAACCAGTCTCGGCGGTTAAACTTCAGCTTGATATCTTAGATGGTTGTCATCACAAATGTCCGGGATGTTTTGTGCATCGCAGAGGTAATGCTAGTGATGAACATCAGATCCATAAAGCCAAAGACTTCATACGAGACATAACTGACAGAGGCATCTTGGTTGACGAGATCCTTATCGGACCTACAGACTTTCTTGCGTCCGAAAACTTCTATGAGGTCATGCCATCTCTAGTCGATATCATTAATGAGAACTCTCCCATTCTTGCATTTGTTAGCACACTGATTGATGGGGATCTTCCACGATGGGTTGCTTTCATAACAAATAATATTAACATAGATACTGAGATTGAAATTGGTATCGCAACGAATGTTAACAAGTTCTTTGATGAGGAGTATGTACAGCATATTCACAAGATGTTGGAGTACATTGATAAAAACCTAGAACATGAAGTGACATATACGTTTGTGGTCAATATACGTGATTATGGTCTAGACTACGTTAAACTGCATAAAAGTGCAATAGAACGCTTTAAAACGATATTAGACTTTGTACCGTCTGTTTCACGTTCTCACAAGCCTAAACTAATATTAGATACATTAGACAAGTTTAATGACTTCTTTAACGAGCTAAGTGCTTATAAAGAAACAGAATTAAATAACATAATGGTAGACCACTCACACGGTGGCATGAACTATACCGTACTAAACTATAAAAGGGGCGAATGGTTCATTTCGCCGTTTATGTACGAAAACATGGCATTGTACCATGAGATGTTTAAAGTGGATAACTTTGACGATGTGCTTCCTATTGTACAATCTCAGTTGGAAAGGGTCAAGGGCACAGAGTGTGAAACCTGTCCCTTGATGATGTCGTGTTATAATAGAAAGATTATTCTACTCAGAGATTACCTTGGAGTTGATCGTTGTATTGCTCCTAAGCAGAATATGATGGAACATATACATAACTATAATGCACCTGCTCAGAAGATGTATCAGTGGGATGACTATTCTGTTGAAAACGATAAGAAGGGTTACCGTAAGAGGTTTCTTGTTACAACAGATGACGATCCAGAACTAGAACGAATTAAGGACATCTCCTATGTTAAATAATAGTTGGAAAGACATTGTTAAGCACGGTGGTGTGGGAGAAGAGTTTACTTCAGTATCCTCAATGACGCAGTACAAGATCCAAGTTACTTTAGAATTACTTGAAGGGTGCTCTTACATGTGTCCCGGTTGTTTTGTTAAACGTAGAGGTAATTGGAATCCCAAGTCAATTAAGATGTTTCACGATCTGGCATACGAATTACATGGTAGAACTGATGTCGTGTTAGACGATATTGTTATCGGACCTACAGACTTCTATGGTGCAGAAAACCTAGAAGAAATCATACACAATGCCAGATTATCTGATGCTATCTCTATGATACCAGAAGGTAATAGAAACATTCAACATAACTGTTCTATCATGGGGTCTCTATCGGAAGATGATATTCTAGGTAAGATCAAGGCTATCGAAAAGTCTCCTCTTGGTAAGGTTGTTGAGTCTTGGGATGTGCAGATTGCTTTAGATCTTGTGCGTGTATTGGATGATAAAAGATACAGGAAAGCATTGAGAAACAGAGTGATGAACTTCAAAGAGAGTTCGTTGGACTTTGAGATCTCTATGGCAACTAACATTGTAGAGGGTATCGAAGACAGGCTATACGAAGCTATCGACTACATACGTGAAACCTACGACACGGTCATTGAAATCTTACCCTCTGTTGTCAGATCCTTTAACCATTCTACCAAGCATGGAGACAAACTATTCTCTTGGAATGATATGTTGACAAACTTGTCTAGTGATGTCAATCGTTTTAAGAACAAGTTTCACTTCTTACAGGGGGATCTATCTCACAAAGCATTTCACTATGCGGTGGTGAACATCCACAACGGCAAACTATATGCGTCACCATTCATCTATGAGAATGCTCAGATCTATAAAGATGACTTCGAGATCACTACACATACAGTAGAAGGTATCTTAAATTACAAACACCAAGTCGTTACAGATCAGATAATAAATAGTTCTAATAAAGAATGTGGTACGTGTAAGTACCTCAACGTGTGCTCCAACAGATTGATACCCAAAGTCATGGATACGATGTTTGAGGGAAGATTTGAATGTATATTAAACAAAGATGTTATTGCTCTATTCGATAACGAGGATTACCATGGGAATAGTTACTAACAACAAGAAAGAAGCTCAGGCTGATGCAGACTTTGATCTATCCTTTAACGAAGGACACGAGATCAAGGTTATATTCAATGCTGAAGTTCTGTCAGGATGTGAGTTCAAGTGTGTGGGTTGTTTTGTAAACAAACTAGGCACTAACATGGGATCCTACGAAAGATTAAACAATGCTATTGACTTGTTCAATAATAATGGGTATAGGGTTTCCACGATCAATATCGGACCAACTGATCTATTCGGCAACAACAACGTCATAGAGCTATTGCGAGACGAAACATTTCGAGAGTGTTTGAGCAAGGTTTCTACTATACAATTCGTGACTACTCTAACCAACATCTCAACGGAGGTTATCGAATTACTTAACAGCATACCCAAAATAGATGGGTTCATGTACGATGCTAACATAGCAATCGATCCCAAAAAGTTCCCCCATGGATACAAAGATATGATCGATAAGCTAAACCTATTCGATGACGATCTGAATTACTATCTTGTAATGAATATGGGTAATGATGATAAGACCAATGCCAAAGTCATAGAGTTCTCAGATATTGCTGACGATGAGTTTGACACGATCTTAACTCTTAACCCATCGTTTCTTAGAGCGGATAAATTTAAGGTACAGAAACATCTAATAGACAAGTGGAAGAAGCTAGATGATTGGGCAGAAGACGCTTTTCCCTCTACTATCATCGATCAAGCACAGGGCGGATCCTTAGAACTTAACTACACATACTGTAATGGCAACTTCTTCTGGACACCATTCGTCTACGATATTGTTAAGATAGGCACAGACAAGTTTAAAGTACATGATGAGAATGATATTGAATCTTGGATAAGTGCCAAAAGCGACAACTTTGGGTCGCAATTAGCATACACTGCCAATACAGATAGTTGTTCTGGATGTGCTCATATGATGACGTGTATCGATAAGGGTGTGCAATCCTACATGGAACATCACGGTGTTACGGAGTGTTTGTTCCCACGTAATCAAATCCTGTGATTTGGTTTTGTCCTGTCTTGTCCATGTAGTTAAACCACATGCGCATTATACAGTCGGGCAGATCTCGTTCACGGTTCTTCCAATCCCATTGTGTATAACATCTAAAGCCACACTTGTTGTACCACTTACATGACAAGCAACCATTCTCATCCATATAAGCTTGCATCATACCAGCATTATCTTTAGGCTCATACTTCGTGTTGAAATCACGTTGGTCATATCTATCCCATCTACAGTTTGATGTAGAGTTATCAGGAAAGATGGTAACCTTGTTAAGAGCCAAGCAATGCATATGATTTGTTTCGTTATAGATCAGATCCTTGATAGGATTGATGTCTGGATAGTTATGATACACAAACTTTAAGAACTCAAGATACTCACTATCTGATGGGATCATATAGTCATAACCACGATCAGGAATGTAATCGTCAAAGTAGAAGTTATCAAACTTATCATACAGATAGTGAAAGTACTCGTCCTCATCTGCCATAAACTTTTTAATAGAAATAGTGGTTGCAACCATATTAATAGATGTGATATAATCAGCAAAGTATTCTATGTTCTTGCCATAAGGTCCTTTGACAGGTCTACCATCAAAGTCATAAGAACAGATAATATAGGATGGAATGTCTATTGCATTCAAATCATCAAGTAGTTTTTGAACTCTCTCACGTTTACTAAACTGAAAGGATGTTACCCAAACTACTTTAATGTTCTGCTTATGTTCATCATAGATCTTCTTAATCTCAACTAAGAAGTCGTAGTAGACCTCATAAGCCCACTCAGATATTCGGTCTTGAAACAATTCTCCACCAAGCATATTGATCTGAATAACGTCTGCACGGTTCTTCATCTTAATAACATGCTCTTCTACTAGAGGGATCTTGGAGAAGATCTCTTCACGAGACAAGCCTACTGTAGACTTCTTGTCATGGTGACAAAAAGAACAGTTGAGGTGACAGTTCTCAAAGAGTGTCATCTCAATCTCGGCTATGTCTGGACGTTTAGATTCCAGTAGCTGTTTGGTGAAGTCAAAGTTGTCCAATCATGAATTCCTCTTGGTAATACTCATAGACATCTGGAACCATACCATTAGTATTATCAAAATTAACTTTAGAAAGGATCTCGTCATAGATCTCCTTACTTCTCTCATATGGTAGGAAGTGTGGATCGTCTGGTAGTAATTCGTTATAGTTTAGTACATCATAGAACTGCTCACCAAAGTCTTCGGCTATCCAATTGGCATAGCAGATTGCAACGAAGAACGACTTCGCTGGATAGACCCACTTATCCACTCTCTTATCGAAATGCATCAAAGCATCTTCTACAATAAATTCTGGCCTATTCAATACATCAATACCTGTCAAATCGTCACGGTGATTTGTTGTCATATGATTATACGCCTTCTGTCTCGCTTTCCAATCTTCCATAGTAATCTAGTAATCCCTTATATCCATTACAACTGTTGTCTAAATCCAATACGTACCGATAGTGCTCGGTAAGACATGTACCGAAATAGGTACAACTACGACAAATGTCGCTAAGATTATCAACAGCTTCGTTATCTGCCCATTGTTTATATTCATAATATGTGCTATACTCCTTGAAGTACTCTTTATCATGCTTATCAAACTCCAATACACCAAACTTACCAGATGGTGTGATATAGACGTGGTCATTGGAAAATGCATTGTACTCTTTATCTATACTTCTATAAATGTTGTGTATGTTTTGGAAGTCAAAGTTCTTCTTAGTCTTAGCCTCATCAAACCTAATAACGAAGTCCTCAAAGTCTTTATGAGTAACATCAAATGCATTGGCTTGGTTGATAGAGTAAGGCTTGATCTCTACCGACTTGACATTAGAAACCATGTTAAGAGTGAAGATCATAAACTCCACATCCATCTTCAATACTTTAGGTGATGCGAGGATAAGGACAGCAAGATCCTTATTAGCATTCATCATGTTATTTAGAACAAACTGTTCTTTCTCTCTTGCGTGGAAGTCATAAGATACCGATAGGGTAACATCATCATCACGGAAGAAGTCTGGGAATGCTGACAGATTTGTGTTGATGTGGATACTACCACCATAGTATTTCCTAATCACCTCTTTGATCGAATAATAATACTCTGGTGTTAGTAATCCAATCTCACCGCCATATAAATCAACATGAGTTATAGGATCTGTAATTTGAGCTATAGAATGTTCTAACCATAATGGCGTTATCTTATGTCTATCATTTAACTGTTGCGTTGTCAAGTAACAAAAGTCACAAGAGAAGTTGCAATAGTAGGTTGGGTTAATTGATAGATTCATCGACATAGGGCGTCACTCCATCAGGACTCATATTATTGGTAGCAAGAATACGAGGTGCTAATGCTTTCATCTGCCTACAATGACCTTCAACAGTACCTTCACGTTTCATATCACGCACAGTTTTCTTACAACCATTGCAGATTTCGAACATAGGGCATGTGTAACAAGCCATCTTCATTGTCTGAATGTTGGGGTCGTGTTGCAGTGGTGTTTGCAACTTTCCTGCCATCTCAGTTTCGAAGTCGATAGGATAATCCATATCATCTGCAAATGAACCACAAGAGTAGTAATCACCTCCTGGGTTAAATGCACGGATACCTTCATCACACGCTCTATTCTGTGGGCATGATGTAGAAGATCCCCCAAGACGTTTCATCATTTGCTTAGTGTTGAACTCATGATCAGCTAGACCACGGTCATAGATCTCAAGATATGTTTCGTAGATCTTGCTTAATTGATACGTAGATCCCTGTACACCAGAAGCCATAGCATAGTTCAACTTACACTCGACGCCCATCTCTTTTGCTAGTTCTACATTCTTAATGGCGAGATGCTCATTCTCTTCTGTAATAACTGCGATAAAATCTGGACGTTCACCTGTATGTTTCAACATGGCATTAGACACCATCCAAAAGTCTGCCTCTGTGAACTCTGAATAATCGCCTTTTAGTCTACCGCCACCATACTGAAATGATGTGGCACAACCAAATCGTTCGTTCTGAAAGATGGGTAACCACTTCTTAGGTTTCATTAGGAAAGGCCAAAGGTTGGACGTAAAGCTAATGCTTGCTGGGTAATCATGCTCATTAAGGTGGTCAATTAGATCTTGATAATACTGTGGCTTGACCATAAGAGGGTCACCACCATTAACAATAATTGTGTTAGTCTCTGGAAACCTTTCTAAGAACCTATAGATATAGCTCAAGTCTAACAGACCAACCTCATTGGGATCGATATCTGTTGACGAGCAAAATGTACACTTGAAGTTACACGCTTCGGTTGGCTTTACGATTAAATCCATTTCTTCTCTTTCGCTAACTTCATCATCAATGTTTTAGGCGCAGGGCACACATCATCCATCCATTGTAACTGATGACAGTCAGAATGGCAATACATAAAGACTGGACATTTGTAACACCGTTCATCACGTTCATGCTGTTCACAAGATATGATCTCCATACGCTTAGGACTTAATCTTACTTCCTTTGCTGGTGTATCTATATGACCATAATGCATGGTTGGTGCGGTGTTAGGACAGCCTGCGACAGTACCGTCCGCATTAATAGTGTGGATCTTTTGTTCGCAATCACGACAGAATGTGCCGATCTGGAACTGCCCTTTGTTGAACTTGTCATAGATGGATCCCATAAAGCCGTTTTCTACAGGGTGATCTTGAGTTTGTTCGTGCATCAACATCCACCAAGCATCTAGTTCAGAGTTATGAGGAAAGATGTCCGTATTGATTGTGGCATTACCATCATGGGTAAGTCGTTCATAAGAGATCTCAGCAACACCAAGAGACTCCATATAATCAGCAATCTCCAACGGTTGTAGTTTAATAACATCCTTAGATACAGAGATAAAGCACTTGACACGATGCCCAAGTCCTGTCAACTGCTTAACGTTATTTTCCCACATCTTCCTTTGATGTTCGTTAGTAAAACGAATGTTAGGATCCCATGAGGTGCCGATGTTGCCACCTGTAATGATTTCACTAAAGAATGCAAGTTTCTCTTCGGTAAGCTTAAACACAAGATTTGTTGTGATACCATGAGTTGCACGATCACCCCATTGAGCTTTAGTGATGTCATGGAATTCTCGTAGGTGTGCCATGGGAGCAAGCATAGGCTCTCCACCATGGTACTCTAAATGGATCTGGTTAGAGCCAGTGTCGAGTTCGTTACACCAATTTGCAGTCTTCACATGATCAAAATAGATCTTACGCCCATTCATACCAGAAGTAAAACAGTGACTGCAATTAAGATTACAAGTTTCAGTAGTCTTTACGTAGATTACCGAATGTGTTTGTGTCGTTAATGCCATAGCTTAATGTCAATGCTTTCTCTGAGTTGAGCGCAACGTGTGGTGTGTCTGCGGGAATAAAGATCTTCGTTCCCTTTTCTATCATCACGTATTGGTCGTCAATTTCCATTATCTTACGCCCATCAAGGCATTCGATGTATATATCTATAGGGTCTGTATGTACAGGAAATGAAGGAGCATTTGTAGGAGCATAGAATATATGGATAGTCCCATCATAAGGTTGGATACGTTCATATCCCTCTACCTTAATCGTATCATCTCCACTAAACCAAAGATCAACCACCTTGCCCTTATATGCAAATAAATCGTCATGCTCTATGTACTGTTGTTCTCCTCTATTGTTAATAAAGGAGACCGAACAGTCATTAAAACATTCTTCACTCATCAAGAAGTCGAAGAATTCGTCAAATGTCATTATCCACCTATAGACAGTGGAGTAAGCATGCTTGAAGATACTTTCCAAACATTGGGGTTATTACGTTCATTTACTATAACTGTTTTCTGATTAACTTTCTTAACAGATCCTGTTACAGTGCTTCCATCACGGCGCATCCAAGAGACAATATCGCCAACACGCAAGGTAGCGTTTGTGGCATAAGACAGTGAGTTGCGGCGAGATTTGATCGCTTCAACTACACGGTTGATTTCTGAAGCGTCCATACGATTGATTTGGTCAAGTACTGTGTTCATCATAGTCATGTGATTCTCTCTTTTCATTTGTTATACCTATTTCTAGCATACCCGAAACATAGAGTCAAGTGTTATTACTAGTATATATAGATGTATATTAACATGATGAAAGAAGTGAGATGGATATCCATAATCTATGGCCTACACAGATGGGTCAAGGAAAGTTCGACACCACTGGTTTAGTGGAACATATATTTAGCACATACAATCTAAACGAACCACCTAGCGATTTGGGTGGATATAACATATTGGATGATAAGAGTGCTGTTATGAGTGCCTTTAATAGTACTGTTAAGAGTGCTTTTAATGACTACCTAAAGAGTACTATTGATTGCTCTATTGAGGATTGGGACAACTACAAGCTAAAGGGTTGGATTACTGGTCACGGCAAAGACTATTCAATGACTATTCACAATCATTCGGGAGCACACTTATCTGGCGTGTTCTATATACTAGCAGAAGATCAAAATTCGGGCGGCGACTTGGTGCTACACGATCCTAGATCCAATGCCAATCGGGGGTATGACGAATATTTCAATGCAATGTTTAACAGACATCATCATCAACCTGAGACAGGAGACTTCTTGATCTTCCCAAGTTTCGCTTATCACCACGTCAACCCTTACTACTCCGAACTACGGATCTGCGTCCCTGTTGATTTGTATCTCTACAGAGACTAATATATAACACTGAAAAGGAATCATTATGCACAAGCTAGTTATTAATCTAAATCGAAGAACTGACAGAAAAAGATCCTTTATGGGCGAATGTGGTTGGTTGGAAGATTATCAATTCGTATTTGCTATTGATGGTCATGACATTGATCATCAACGTATGGTAGACAATGAATTTGGTGTTAATCACAAATGGCGTGATCCATTCAAGAACCGTAGAATTACAAAGGGTGAGGTTGGTTGCTTCCTATCACACTATCAGGCGTGGCAGAAGGTAGTTGAATTAAACGAAACCACAATCATCTTTGAAGACGATGTCCAGATCGACAGATTTAAGTGGAAAGAGAATGAGTATCATGAGTGGATGGATGAGCATAACATTGATCTACTATACTTGGGTCACAACGAGAATGACGAAACTGGTGTCACAGAAGGTGGTAATCAACACCTAGTTAAACCTTGCTATCCATACAACGGTCATGCATATATGCTAACTGTTGAAATGGCGCATGATCTTATTAATAGTGGTTTCCACAGAAAGATCATCCCTGTAGATGAGGTCTTGGCTCAGAAGGTAAAGACACATAACGTACAAGCACTCAAAATAGAGATTGCGACACAGATTAGTAGAGAAGCTCTTGGATCTGACATTGAGCCACAAAGCCATGACGATTGGTTCCAAAACTTCAAGGTTCATGCGGTTACGGTTGGTACGGATAGATCTAAATGTGTAGCATTGAATGACAGTGCGGCACTAATGGGATTTGACGTTAAGAACTTGGGCACCAATGTTGATTGGGCTGGTACAGACATGCAAGGCCCTGGTGGTGGACATAAAGTTAACTTGGTGCGAGACTATCTTGACACCTTGCCCGAAAACGATATTCTTCTCTTCACAGATGCATATGACGTATTCTTTACAAATAATCTACAAGAAATCGTTAAACGGTATATGGACGCTTCTGTAGAGATCCTATTCGGGGCAGAAGCAAGCTGTTGGCCTGACGAGAGCATGCAAAGCCTACATCCAGACCCCAACCTCTTTCATTACAAATACCTCAACAGTGGACAATACATTGGTAGGGTTGGTGCATTAAAAGACTTCTTTGGAGAACGACTTAACGATGATGATGATGATCAGCTATACATGCAACGTGTCTGGCTAAACGATACTACTAAATTCTCTGTAGGATTGGACTATGAACAATATATCTTCCAAACGCACGAGCCAGAAGTAGACGTAGATAATGAGCTATGGAACCCAATCACGAATACTGTTCCTTGTCTATATCATGGTAACGGTGGGTTTGAGGCTAAAGTAAAGTTTGATAACCTATGGAGCCAAGTGCACACCAAATACACAAAGGCATTGCCTAAACCTAAAACCGCTTTAGGAACAACTCCACAGTCTCCGATGTTCATCCCCCATCACGGTAAGGTTGACATGCTTGAAAAGGACATGATGGTTGTAGACTTCATGACACAAAGCCAGTGTGATCGTTTGATTGAAATGGGTGATAACCACGGCAAGTGGGCACCTATGCCAGAAGATAAGTTTCCAGCATATGAGATCCGTGTCAAAGAACTAGGATTGTGGAATGAGCTAGAAGCTCATTGGAAAGAACATATCGTACCAATCGTAGAGAAGCTTTGGCACCCTATTGAGATGTATGGTATGCGTGATGCATTCGTTATGCGATATTCGGTGGACACTCAAAAGAGTTTGCCTTTGCACAATGATGCCTCTCTTGTTACAGGATCCGTTAAGCTCAATGATGACTATAAAGGTGCGTCTTTGATCTACCCAAGACAGGGTGTTAACAACGATGATGTACCTTGTGGTAAGATGATTCTGTTTCCGGGCATGGTCACACACGGTCATGAGTGTACAGAACTTGTTTCGGGAACGAAATATAGCTTTACAATGTGGACACAACGCTATCCTGGAGATATAAATTAGTATAAATAGAAGTAACGGATTACACATGGGACGAGTTAGATGGCAAAACCGAATTCAAGATCGACATTAATTGACTATGCAAAGCGCAGATTGGGTGAGCCTGTTCTCGAAATTAATGTTGATGAGGATCAAGTAGAAGACAGATTGGACGAAGCTCTTGAATACTTTCAAGAGTACCACTCTGATGCGACTAAGACAGTCTATCTAAAGTATCTTATTACGGCAGATGATGTCACTAACAAATATATCCCTATCCCATCCGACTATCTATTTGTGAAAAGAGTCCTCCCAATCAATGGTGGGGCTTCTTCTAGCGGAATGTTCTCTTTGGGCTATCAGCTTAGGTTGAACGATCTTGCAGTCATGGGTAAGTTCATGGGAGACATGGCATATTATACAATGATGCAACAGCACATTGCTATGATTGACCAAACACTAAACGGAATGCCACAGGTTAATTACTCTCAATACGAAAGTAAGCTATACATTCATGGCGAGTTTGAAACACAAGATATTAAAGAAGGCCAATACATTATTGTAGAAGGCACTCAACTTGTAGATCCTGTAGCAAACACATCAGTGTATAACGACAGGTTTGTTAAGGCATACTTTACTGCATTGGTCAAGCAACAGTGGGGGCAAAACCTTAGTAAGTTTGAAGGTATGCAATTGCCTGGTGGTGTGACGATGAATGGCTTGGCTATACTAGAGGCCGCAAACGCAGAAGTATTGAAACTCGAAGAGGATATGAGACTAGAGCATGAACTCCCTGTAGAATTCTTTGTAGGTTAATATGCGCAATTTATACTTTTCAGATGGTCATAAGTCAGAACAACTTCTTTACGAAGATCTAACAATCGAAGCATTGCAGATCTATGGTCAGGACATGTATTACATGCCACGTGATCTAGTGAACGTAGATGATGTGTTTAAAGAAGATCCAGTATCCTCATTCAACTCTAGTTACAGACTTGAGATGTATGTGGAGAACAATGATGGGTTTGACGGTGAAGGCGACTTATTCAGTAAGTTTGGTGTAGAGATCAGAGACAGTGTAACACTTGTCGTAGCCAAAAGACGTTGGGAACAAACAGTACGTAAGTTTGATAACGAGATTAAGACAGATAGGCCAGCAGAAGGCGATCTTATATTTACTCCCTTCGCAGGCAAACTGTTTCAGATCATGCACGTTGAGCACGAACAGCCTTTCTATCAGCTAAACAACCTACCAACATTTAAACTCCGTTGTGAATTGTTCGAATACAATGACGAAGACATTGATACAGGTAATACGGATATCGATCAAATAGAGATTGATAATGCTTACAGATATGATATTAAAGTTAATCGTGGTAAGACCGCAACAGCAACAGCGAGTATTTCATAATGTCATTACAAGGTATCACAAGCATTACTCTTACTGACAGTGGTGATCTATACACAACACTTCCTTCCATAACCATTTCGGCACCCACAACAGCTAAGAAACCAGCAAGACTAATCGCTATTTTGAATGGTGGCAGTCTTAACCAAATTAACATCGATAGTGGCGGAAGCTACTATGAGGATGGATCTACTCCTACTATTACAATTGCATCTAGTGTTGGCACTACGGCAACTGCAACTGCAACAGTTCTAAACGGAAGAATTAACTCGGTTACTCTAACGGATAGTGGTCAGGGATATCAATCTGTACCTGCTGTTACGATCTTAGGTCCAAGTAAGAATGCGACTGACTTTGTTGCAGTTGGATACCCAAATCTAGACAGTGCTACTAGTAAACTTACTTCAATAACAATTGTGGACAGTGGAGATTTCTATACTTCCCCACCATCTATTCTAATATCAGATCCACAGCTATTCCAACCGTTTCTTGTTGGCGAATATGTTAACCAAGACAGCGCATCAGACGGTGGTGTTTTGACAGCCGAAGTTGCGGCATACAATGATAGTAGCGAAATCTTATCGCTTATTCATGTTGGTTCAGCAAACAACTTGGGATCATTCGCACTACCATCGACTGGCAAGTATCTCACTGGGCAAAACTCAGGTGCTACTGCTAAGATTGTTAGCTCTACGCAGAAAGATACTGTAGATCAACAGAACTTCGAATTTGCTACTGAGATAGAGGACTTCCTAGACTTTAGTGAAGGCAATCCATTTGGCGAAATCAGTAAAAGCACAGGACTTTCAAGCTAATGTTTAATGATTACTTTTATCACGAGAGACTACGCAAAACAGTAGCTATATTCGGTTCGCTCTTTACAAAGATCCATGTAATGAGAACGGACAAGAACGGCAAAGTGTTAAGCACAGTTCGTGTTCCTTTGGCATACTCTCCTAGATCTAAGTTTCTTCTTAGGTTACAACAGGTGGGTGAATTTGGTGTTGACGATTCGGTTGCTATAAAGTTGCCACGCATGACCTTTGAGATGACTTCAATGGCATATGATGCGACACGACAGTTGTCTAAGACTAACGCTAGACTTCAACAAGCGACAGTAAACGACAACAGTAAACGTGCCAAAGTAAAACAATCAGTTCCCTACATTGTAACATTTTCTCTTGGGATCTATGCAAATAATCAGGATGATGCTCTACAAATTGTAGAACAGATCATACCAACCTTTGCACCACAATACACTGTGACTATGAGACCGTACAAAGACTATCCAGATATCAAAGAAGATGTTCCAATTACACTACAATCAGTGGCGTTTGTCAATGAGGGTGAGGGTCAACAAGAACAAAGACAGTCAGTACAATATGTAATGGACTTTGAAGTTAAGACTAGCTTCACAGGTGCAATCGATGATGGCGAAATCATTACCAAGTCTATCATGGAATACGAACTCGAAAAGGGTACTAAGGTACTTACGACAACAACAACCCCCACAATAATACCAATGTATGATTCTGACTATGGATTTACTAAGACTTATAATTATGAGGAAATAACGAGCGATGACGGATGAGACTAATATCAAGAGCGACTATGATAAGTCACGAGAGACATATTACGATCTGATCGAAAAGGGACAAGATGCCTTAAGCATGATGATGGAAGTTGCACGAGAAAGTGAACATCCACGTGCCTATGAAGTGTTGTCTGGTATGATCAAGAACGTTGCTGATGTTAACGACAAGCTTATGGATCTTAATAAGAAGAATAAAGATATTCAGAAGAGTGATGCTCCAGCTATTGAAAGTGCTGGAACAACCAATAACAATGTCTTTATCGGGTCTAGTACAGATCTTCAACGTATGTTACAGGATGTCAAAGAATTACCCACAGAAGTGATTGACATTACGCCTGATGGTGAATAAAGAACAGGGCTACCTTGGCAATAATAACGTCAAGAAGGATGGGGTAATAGCTCCATGGTCTCAGGAAACGATCCTTGAGTACAAAAAGTGTATGGAAGATCCTAAGTATTTTGCTAAGAACTACTGTAAGGTTATTCACCTTGATAGAGGCTTAGTTAACTTCGATCTGTATCCATATCAAGAGACGATGTTTGACCACTTCAACAATAATCGTTTCTCTATTGTGTTGGCCTGTCGGCAATCTGGTAAATCTATCTCATCCGTTGCGTACATTCTATGGTATGCTATCTTCCACACAGAGAAGAACGTTGCTATCCTAGCAAACAAAGGTGCTACTGCTAGGGAGATGTTGGCACGTGTTACTCTTATGTTAGAGAACCTACCATACTTCCTACAACCAGGAACTAAAGCACTTAACAAAGGTTCAATAGAATTCAGTAACAACTCTAAGATCCTTGCGTCTGCTACAAGCGGATCTTCTATTCGTGGTCTATCTATCAACCTACTGTTCCTTGACGAGTTTGCATTCGTTGAGAACGATGCTCAATTCTACACATCAACATATCCTGTTGTGTCATCTGGTAAGGATACCAAGGTTATTATTACATCCACTGCTAACGGCATTGGTAATGTATTCCATAAGATTTGGGAAGGTGCTCAACAACAAACCAATACATTCATACCGTTCAGAGTTGATTGGTGGGATGTTCCGGGTCGTGATGATGCGTGGAAACAAGAGACGATCAACAACACAAGCCAATTACAGTTTGACCAAGAGTACGGCAATACGTTCTTTGGTACAGGTGATACGTTAATCGATGCCGAAACACTGATGAAGTTGAGAGCCAAGAACCCCATTAGAGTTAATGGGGATTGTCTAATATATGAAGAAACCGTAAAGGGTCATGAATACATTTGTTGTGTTGACGTAGCTAAAGGCAGAGGTCAAGACTACTCGACATTCAATATGATCGATATTAGTACAGTACCATTCAGACAAGTGGCTGTCTATAGAAATAATAGGATCTCACCTATTCTGTTTCCAGACATTATCTTTAAGTTCGCCACAGCATATAACAACGCATACGTGATAGTAGAGAGTAATGATCAGGGGTCTTTGGTGTGTCAAGGGTTATACCAAGATCTAGAGTATGAGAATATGCACGTCGAAAGTGCTACAAAGAGTAGTGGTATCGGCATTGAGATGAACAGAAAGATTAAACGTATTGGTTGTTCTGGTTTTAAAGACATCCTTGAGAACCACAAACTCGATATTGTGGACGAACAGACCATCATTGAGATCTCCACATTTGAGGCTAGAGGCAACTCTTTTGAAGCATCTAACGGCAACCATGACGATCTTGTGATGAACTTTGTTATGTTTGGATATTTTGCTTCTAGTGCATTCTTTGGTGATATGACGGATATCAATCTCAAAGACATGTTGTTTCAACAACGAATGGCTGATATTGAAGCGGACGTTTTACCATTTGGGTTTGTGGATGATGGTGTGGGGGATCAACCACCACCAATAGATCACGAAAGATTCGGTTGGGGGATAACGGTAAGTGATAAGTGGGACTTAAGCTAGGAATAGTTTTCTTATAAATAACAGCGTAACCTTGAAATCCCACCGCATTATGTATTACTTATCATTTCAAAAGGAAAATAACCATGGCAATTGGAACACCATCCCAAAGTCCAGCGATTGTTATCAAAGAAGTAGATCTGTCAGGCACAGTGCCTAACGTACAATCTACAACTGGTGCAATAGTTGGCGGCTTCCGTTGGGGTCCAGTAGAAACAAGACAGCGTATCTCTAACGAGACCGAACTTGCGGCTACATTTGGCACACCTAACGATGCTTTCAGTTCAGACTTTCACACTGCGGCATACTACTTACGTTATAGCTCAGACTTGTTTGTAACACGTTCTATCACATCAAATGCAAGAAATGCACACGATAATGTTAACGCCACTACAGACAACCCAATAATCAAAAACGCAGAAGATTGGGACACCCAAATCGCAAGCCGTGACTCAGACGGTCACACATTCATTGCAAAATACCCAGGTGAGCTTGGGGATGCATTAGAAATTCAAGTATGTCCTGCACACACAGCATCATTCACAAATTGGGCTTATAAACCTAGCTTTGATGGTCAACCCGGAACATCCGCACATGCGGCAGACAAAAACGCTTTGAACGATGAGGTTCACATTGCGGTTATCGATAAAGATGGTAACTTTGGATCAAAGGGCGCAGTTCTTGAAACTTACCCATTCGTATCTTTGGCACTTGGTGCTAAGAACGCAGATGGCTCAACTAACTACGTTAAAGACATCGTCAACACAGGTTCAAACTATGTTTGGATGGCTGGATTTGAAACAGCATTTACAGATGTAGGTGCAGGCACACTAGCAGATAGTGGAGAAGATTTCATCCTATCAGCACCTGCTGTTAAGACATATGACCTATCAGGTGGCGTAACATCAAGTGGCTTCACTGCTGGAGATATCACATCAAGCTTCGATCTATACGAAGACGTTGATACGGTTACAGTAGACTTCTTGATTGCTCCGGGTATGACAAGTCGTGCAGACCAAACAACAGTCGTTAACGATCTTGTTGCAACAGCAAAATTGCGTAAAGATTGCGTAGTGGTTGCAGGTCCTGCTAGTAGTGACATCATTGGCGTAAACAACTCAACTACAATCACAACAAATGTTACTGCTACAGCCGACACATTTACATACGACAGCACATTGTTTGTCGATTGTAACTGGTTGAAAGTGTATGACAAGTACAACGATAAGTATGTTAGCATCCCTGCCGCTTCATCTACAGCGGGCATTATGTCTGCATCCGATGCAAACGGTGCACCATGGATCTCACCAGCTGGTGGAAGACGTGGTCAATACTTAGGTGTTACATCTACTGTTTACAACCCAACTAAAACGCAACGTGATACATTGTATAAAGCAGGCATTAACCCTGTTGGCAATATTCCAGGTCAAGGTGTTTTACTCTTTGGTGATAAGACACACATGAGTAGACCATCCGCATTTGATCGTATCAATGTTCGCAGATTGTTCCTCGTAGTTGAGAGAGCTATTGGCGAAGCGGCTAAAAACGTAATGTTTGAACTTAATGATGAGTTCACTCGTGCAGAATTTGTTAACATCGTAGAGCCAGTCCTAAGAGAAATCAAAGGTCGCCGTGGTCTTACAGACTTTAAGGTAGTTTGTGACGAAACAAATAACACATCGTCTGTTATTGATCGTAACGAATTTATCGCTAACATTTTCATCAAACCAGCACGTTCCATCAACTTCATCACCCTTAACTTCGTTGCAGTACGTAGCGGCGTAGAGTTTGAAGAAGTTGTAGGCACGGTATAAGTAGAGTAGAAAGGAACATTTAAATGGCTATTCTTGGAGTAGACGATTTTAAAGCCAAACTCGCTGGTGGTGGAGCTAGACCTAACCTATTTAAGGTAACAGTCAACTTCCCTGCTTATGCTGGTGGCAACGTCGAACAAACATCATTCATGTGTAAGGGTGCTCAGTTACCTGCATCTGTGATTGCACCTATCCCTGTATCATTCAGAGGTAGACAATTACAAATTGCTGGCGACAGAACATTTGAACCATGGACTGTAACAATCATTAACGATACGGACTTCGGTGTTCGTGACAGTATGGAACGTTGGATGAACGGTATTAACGGTCACACAACTAACACTGGTATTGTTAACCCTGCTGACTATCAGTCTGATCTTATTGTTGAGCAATTGGATCGTGACGAAACAGTACTCAAATCATACACTTTCCGTGGTTGTTTCCCAACCAATGTAGGTGCTATTGATCTGAATTATGATACAACTGGTGCGATTGAGGAGTTCCCTGTTGAATTCCAAATCCAATACTGGGAATCAAATACCACTACTTAATAGTAGTATAAATAACAAGGTAGAGGGGGAAACTCCTCTACCTTACTTTTAAATGGAAAGAAACTATGGCAGACAACAGTAATCAAGGCATTAAATTATTCGGCTTCGAGATTCGTAGAGCTGGCGCACGTAAAGCGGCGGCTAAGAGTCAACTTGATTCCATTGTACCACCAACGGATGATGATGGAGCAGGATACGTTACTGCATCTGGTTCTCACTTCGGTCAATATGTAAACCTAGACGGTGATGAATCCAAAGACAACGTAGAACTAATTAGGCAGTATCGTGGGGTTGCTATGCATCCCGAAGTCGATGCGGCTATCGAAGATATTGTAAACGAAGCAGTTACCATTGAGGATAAGGGACTATCAGTCAAGCTTGTTCTTGATGATGTCGAAGCTTCAGATAAAATTAAGAAAGAGATCCAACTAGAGTTTGATAACGTATTGGGTATGCTTAAGTTCAACGATCTTGGACATGACATTTTCAGACGCTTTTATATCGATGGGCGGATGTATCACCACCTAGTTGTAAATGAATCAAATCTAAAAGCAGGTATTCAAGAAGTACGTGCTATCGATGCTACCAAGATCCGTAAGGTTAAGGAAGTAAAGACTAGGAAAGATCCACTAACAGGTGCAAAGATCGTCGAGAAAGTTGACGAACACTTCATCTATCAGGATAAACCTGGAGAAACAGTCAACGGTATTAAGTTAACACCAGACAGTGTGAGTTATGTGACATCTGGTCTATTAGATGAGAGCCGTAAGAAGGTTGTTTCATATCTACATAAAGCTCTAAAACCAATTAACCAATTGCGTATGATGGAAGACAGTTTGGTCATCTATCGTTTAGCACGTGCACCAGAACGTAGGATCTTCTACATTGACGTAGGCAACATGCCACGTGGTAAGTCAGAAGAGTACATGAAGGGCATTATGACTAAGTACCGCAATAAGTTGGTATACGATGCTAATACAGGTAAGCTTAAAGATGACCGCAAGCATATGTCTATGTTGGAAGACTTTTGGCTACCAAGACGTGAAGGTGGTCGTGGTACAGAGATCTCTACACTTCCGGGTGGAGAGAACCTTGGACAGATTGATGATATTATCTACTTCCAGAAACGTCTATATAGATCATTGAATGTCCCTGCCTCAAGACTAGAGGGAGAGCAACAGAGTGGGCTATTAGGTAGATCCACAGAGATCAACCGTGACGAACTTAAATTTCAGAAGTTCATCGATAGACTTCGTCGCCGCTTCTCTGGACTATTCCTAGAGATCCTTAGAAAGCAACTTGTTCTGAAAGGAACTATTACTAATGAAGATTGGGAAGCATGGCGTAACGAGATGGTTGTTGACTATGTGTCTGATAACCATTTTGCAGAACTTCGCAATGCAGAATTGGTCAGAGAAAGACTACAGACCCTAGATATGACACAACAGTACGTTGGCGAGTTCTATTCTAAGGAATGGGTATTTAAGAACGTCTTGAACCTATCTGATGAAGAGATGGAAGAGATGAAGAAACAAATGAAGCAGGAAGAAGCTGATGGCGAGACTATGCCAGATGAAGATGGGGATGAAGAGTATAACGAACCCAAACCTGCGCCAGTTGAAGTCAAGGTAGTGCCAGACGAACCCGAAGAGAAACCAAGGGTAGACACTGACAAGCCTAAGAAAGATCCCAAGGATCCTAAACAAAAGAAAGATGATAAATAATGGAAATGAACGATACACTAACGAACTTCATTGATCAAGTGGCAGTCAAAGACTTTGCAAAAGCGGAACCAACGTTCCAAGACATGATGACTGCAAAGATTGGTGACGCACTAGATGCTGAGAAGATTGCAGTTGCTAATATTATTCACAATGGTGGTGAAGATGTTGCAGTTGATAATGACGCTACTGAGGTCGAGATTGATGCGCCAGAAGTAGAAGAAATTGATAATGAGAACAAATAGAGAATTTAATTGTTATAAATAATAGTTGAAACAAAGGGTAACATCTATGAAGTCGTTCTCAGAGATACGTGAAGCTAAGAAGAAGATGCCTCCGGGCGAACATGTCTTCGATACCAAAATTGCTGGTATTAGCGTAATGGTTCACAAAATAAAAAACAAGTTTGTTACCTACGTTGACAATGACAAGTTGGACACATTCCGTGACCTAAATACAGCTAAAAAGGCTGGGGCGGAATTCGTCAAACAGTATAAGAGTTAAAGGATAAGATAGATGCAATATTATCAACCATTGAGTGCAGAAATTGCCTCACCAACATTAACCGCAAGTGGCTCCACCGTAGGTAGTGCTAGATTGGTTAGATGTGTGAACACAACAACTACTGCGCATTTGATTACATTGCAACAGGAAGATAACACTATCATTGGTTCAATGACATTGGCTGGTGGTGATACGTGTATCATTCCAAAGAAATCTGTAGAAGAATTGTTTTCAGCAAATGCTGGAATTAAACTAACTTCTATTTCTATTCCTAGAGGATAAATCGATGAAGCTAATTACAGAGTATACTGAGACCGATGTGCAATGCATAGTCGAGGCTAACGATAAGGGCGAGAAATCGTATGTTATCGAAGGTATCTTTGCAATGGCTGAATCAAAAAACCGTAATGGGCGTATCTACCCTAAAGCCATAATGGAGAAGGCAGTAGATAAATACGTTACGGATCAAGTAATGACTAAGAGAGCAGTTGGTGAGTTAAATCACCCCGAAGGTCCGACTGTTAACTTAGACAAGGTATCCCATCTAATCACTACGCTCGAATGGGCTGGTGATAATGTGATGGGTAAGGCGCAAATATTGGATACACCTATGGGTAAGATTGTAAAAGGTCTGCTGGATGGTGGTGTTCAACTAGGTGTGTCAACTCGTGGTATGGGTAGTCTCGAACAGAGAAACGGCGTAACAATGGTCAAAGACGATTTCATTCTAAATACAGTTGATATTGTACAAGATCCATCCGCCCCGCAAGCTTTCGTAAATGGAATAATGGAAGGTGTGGACTGGGTTTGGAATAACGGCGTAATCGAAGCAAGAGAAATTGAAAGAATGGAGACTGAGATTAAGAAGGCTCCACGTGCTGACCTCTATGAGGCTCAAACACGTGAGTTTAAGAATTTCCTCTCGTTACTCAAAACAAAAAGCATGTAAAGGAGTACAGCATGTCTGAAGAAACTCAGATCATCGATGCAGAACTCCATGACGAGAACGTTGTGGAAGAAGCTCATGATCCAAAAAACGCTGAAGCGAACTCTGTCGACTCTGTCGATAAAGCCGCAAAAGCAACAACACAGGCGGCGGCACCAAAGACCAAAGCTGGAATGATTAATGCAATGTACGGTAAGATTTCGAAGATGAAGAAAACAGATCTTCAAGCGTCTTACAGTAAAATGATGGGCGAAGAAGTAGACGCTGAAGGAACCGCAGTAGCAGAAGCTAGTGCAGTAGAATTCAACTATACTAACGAGCTTGATGCATTAGTTGAGTCTGAAGCAACTCTTTCCGAAGAGTTCAAGACTAAAACCAGCATTATCTTTGAATCTGCTATTAAAGCCAAGCTTACAGAGGAAATTGATCGTCTGGAAGAAACTTATGCAACTGAATTAGCTGAAGAACTTTCTACACAGAAAGCTGAATTGGCTGAACAAGTTGATAGCTACCTAAACTATGTAGTTGAGTCATGGGTTGAGGACAACAAAGTTGCCATTCAATCAGGACTTCGCACAGAAATCGCAGAAGGATTCATGGAGAAGTTGAAAGACGTATTCACCGAATCTTACATTGCAGTACCAGATGAGAAAGTTGACCTAGTTGACGATCTATCTGAGCAAGTTAAAGAACTGGAAACAGCAATTAACGAGCGCACTGAAGAAGCAATGTCATTGTCTGTAGAGCTAGACACATTTAGACGTGAAGCAGTTATTGCTGAAGCATCTAAAGGTTTGGCAGATACCCAAGTTGAAAAACTAACTAAATTAGTTGAAGGTTTTGAATTCCATGATGCTGAATCGTTTGCAGAAAAAGTTGCAATCGTGAAGGAAGCAAATTTCAAACCAGAAGCAATTGAATCCACTATCGCAGAAGAAACTGTAGACGATGCATCTGATGCAATCTCCGAAGCAACTTCAGACGTGATGCAAACCTACCTTTCTGCAATCAGAAAATCCACAAAGTAAGAGGGAATTATTCCAATGAATACATACGACAACCTAGTCGAAAAATGGTCGCCAGTTCTTAACGAAGAAACTGCTGGTTCCATTACAGACTCACACAAACGCTCGGTAACTGCCGCTCTTTTGGAAAACACTGAAAAGGCTCTTCTTGAAGAGCGTCAGTTGACTGAAGCCGCACCGACTAACTCAACAGGCTCAAACGTAGCAAACTGGGATCCAATCTTGATCTCACTAGTTCGTCGTGCCGCTCCAAACATGTTGGCATATGACCTTGCTGGTGTTCAGCCAATGTCAGGTCCAACAGGCTTGATCTTCGCAATGAAGTCAAAGTACACATCACAAGGTGGTACAGAGGCTCTATTCAACGAAGCAGATACACGCTTCTCAGGTACACAGAACTCTGCCGCACAACCATCAAGCCCATCAGGTCTTGACGTTGCAAACGCAAACGATGTGAAAACAATTGACTCAGACCGTTTGACTGCACTTGCAGGTGGCGGAATGGATACAGACTCTGCTGAAGCACTTGGCGATGCCGCTGGTAACGCTTTTGCTGAAATGGGCTTCTCAATCGAAAAAGCAACAGTGACTGCAAAATCACGTGCTTTGAAAGCTGAGTACTCACTAGAACTAGCACAAGACTTGAAAGCAATCCATGGTTTGGATGCTGAAACAGAATTGGCAAACATCTTGTCAACTGAAATCTTGAGCGAAATGAACCGTGAAGTAATCCGTACAATCAACTCACAAGCTAAATCAGGTGCACAACAGTCTAACGTTGCAGTACGTGGTATCTTCAACATGAGCACAGATGCTGATGGTCGTTGGTCTGCTGAGAAGTTTAAAGGTTTGATGGTACAAATCGAACGTGAAGCAAACGCAATTGCTAAAGAAACACGTAGAGGAAAAGGTAACGTAGTTATGTGTTCTTCTGATGTTGCTTCTGCACTAGCGGCGGCTGGCATGTTGGATTACGCTCCAGCTATTGCGGCTAACTTGAACGTAGATGACACAGGTAACTTGTTTGCTGGTGTTCTTAACGGACGTACAAAAGTGTACATCGATCCATATGCAACAGTAGACTACGTAACTGTAGGCTATAAAGGCACAAACCCATACGATGCTGGTGTATTCTATTGCCCATACGTACCGCTTACAATGATGCGGGCTGTTGGTGAAGATAACTTCCAACCAAAAATCGGTTTCAAAACACGCTACGGCATGGTTTCTAACCCATTCGTTGGTGCGGCTTCTGGACGTGATGGCTTGGCAACTGCTAAGACTAACCAATACTACAGAATCTTCCGTGTAGACAACATCATGGTTTCTGCATAAACATAACAAAAAGGGTGGGGATCAAACCCCACCCACATCATTACTGGCTATCGCTTCTAGGTATCAACTAAGGCGATAGCCTTTTTTTTTGCAATTTACTTATAGATTTCAACTTCGACAGCAAACCCGACTTGACGTTTTGGGTCTCCAACTTGGTGACCGCTATCATGATCGAAAGGTCCTGTTACATATGTGTCACGATCAGGGCGTCCAGTATTTGGCATATTAAACCCTTCCATATACTTTTGCGCTTCTTCTTTTGACTCAAAGAAATAACTGTTTTTCGTGTGCATGACGATCTCTTTCTTTGTTGATATACCATCTTTATATATGATTCGAAATGCACAGTCAAGCATTATTTTTGAGTATAAATAGACATGAAGAGGAGAACCTATATGACTATATGCACAGTCACCCCCAAAGCAGATGCACAGATTAGTAGGCTTTGTATTGAGAACGATTGTTATGCGATTAGCCTAAACCTTAAAGGTGGTGGTTGCGCAGGATTTGAGTATGATTGGGGTACAATGCAATCGGATGAAGTAAACCCTCAAGATGAAGTCATTGAATGTGAGTCTGGTAACTTCGTAATTAGCACAGCTAGTGTTATGTTTCTAATTGGCACTGAAGTTGACTATGTGCAAAGTCTCACAGGAAGCAACTTTGAAGTCAATAACCCCAACGCTAAGAGTAGTTGTGGATGTGGAGTTAGCGTAAACTTCGACATCGATGCTCTAGCTGTCCCACAATTCTAAGGAAAGACCATGGCAACTTTAACCAAGAACGAGAATTTCTTACAACCAACTGGATACAAGATATCAATCAATAGGAAAAACTATCCTAACCTTGAGTTCTTTGTCCAATCGGTAGTACACCCATCAGTATCTGTAGCACAGACTGAGGTGCAGTATAGTCGTGTCGCAATTCATACTGCTGGTGATAAGATCCTGTATGACGAATTGACTATGGAGATCCTATTAGATGAGGACATGAGTGGTTATAAAGAAATGTACACATGGTTAGAACGCTTGGTTGAGACTAAAGATGTTCGTGCGGAAGACAAAAGTAATGCAGGAGTTTCTTCAGTAGCCGACATTACACTGTCCATACTGTCTAGCCACAACAACACAACGAACAAATTCATCTACAGAGACTGCGTCCCAACTTTGCTTGGGAGTGTAAACTTAACTGCTAATGCGGCGGATGTGCAATACATCACTGCACCGATATCGTTCAGTTTTACCTACTTTGATATCGTATAGATAAGGTATATAAAATGATTATGGAGTTTGATAATGAACCTAGAAACTGTTCTGGAAATGTGGAAAACCGATAGTGTTATTGAGCAATTCAACCTAGATGAGACTAGTAGAAATTCACCAACACTACATGCAAAGTATCTAGAACTTCTATCAATTGCCAAGTTGCAGTTGAAGAAGGCAGAACTTTCGCAAAAATCACTGTTAAAGAAAAAGTGGCTCTACTATAATGGTAAGCTAACTCAAGACCAAATTGAAGATTTGGGTTGGGAATACGATCCGTTCAATGGTCTTAAAGTTCTTAAGGGGGAGATGGACTACTACTATGATGCTGACACTGATATCCAAAAGACTGTGGAACTAATCACACTGCGACAGACTAACGTAGAAGCACTTAAGGAAATCGTTACTAATATCAATTGGAGACATCAAACAATTGGTAACATGATTAAATGGAGGCAGTTCGAAGCTGGTGGATAAATTAGTAATAACCCAAAAGAATCAATCTGTATGTCTTGTACACACAATACCCGGAATAGCAAATGAATTAGTTGACTTCTTCTCATTCTATGTGCCAGGATACAAGTTCGTACCATCGTATAGGAATAAGATGTGGGATGGAAAGATCCGACTCTTTAATTCTCAGTCATGCGAGTTGCCCATTGGCCTGTTCTCATACGTAGAAGAGTTCGCCAAAGCACGTGGCTATGTGATTGAAATTGAGCACGATTCGTACTATGGCAGACCTGACTCGGTTAATGATATCGACTTTGATGATCTAATCAACTTCGTAAAAGGACTAAAGTTAACAAGTCGGGGTAATAAGATTGCTCCTAGAGAATACCAATTAGAGGCAATGGTAGAGGCTGTTCATCGTAAAAGAGCCATTCTACTATCACCAACAGGATCTGGTAAGTCATTGATCATCTATATGCTGATGCGGTGGATGCTACAGAACTCCACTAAGAAGGTGTTGGTTGTTGTTCCCACAACATCCTTGGTGCAACAGATGTATGCAGATTTCGAAGACTACTCAACCTATGACGAGAGCTTTGATGTAGAGAAGGAAGTGCACAGGATCTATTCTGGTAAACCTAAGATGAACATGAGCCAACGTGTATTCGTATCGACATGGCAGTCTATCTACAAATTACCTGGAGTATGGTTTGAACAGTTCGGCACCATCTTTGGAGATGAGGTACACAACTTTAAATCCAAGTCGCTTACTGGCATCATGAATAAGAGTAGAGAAGCTGAGTATAGATTTGGTACAACAGGTACACTTGATGGAACTAAAACACACAAGTTGGTATTAGAAGGACTATTTGGACGTATATATAATGTTACAACCACCAAGAAGCTTCAAGACGATAGCACACTAGCACCGTTAGATATTAAGGTTCTATTGCTTAAATATCCAGAAGATGTTAGAAAAGCTTGGGGTAAGAAAGACTACCATGCGGAACTAGACTTTATTGTAAAAAATGAAGCAAGAAACCGTTTAATCACTAACCTAGCTTTAGATCAGAATGGGAACACGTTAGTTCTCTTTCAATATGTTGAAAAGCATGGTAAAGTACTATATGAGTTAATAAAGAACAAAGCACACAGTAAGCGTAAGATCTTCTTTGTGTCTGGTGAGGTAGATACTAATGATAGGGAAGCAATCAGGCAAATCGTTGAAACACAAAAGAATGCAATCATTGTAGCAAGTTTAGGTACGTTCTCTACAGGGATCAATATTCGTAACCTACATAACATTGTGTTTGCATCACCGTCTAAGTCACAGGTTAAAGTCCTACAGTCTATCGGACGTGGACTGCGTAACTCAGATGATGGATCGACTACACAGTTATATGATATTGCAGATGATTTACACTGGAAGAGCCGAAAGAATTACACCCTTTTACATTCGGCAGAACGTGTTAAGATATACGCAAGGGAATCATTTAAGCACAAAATATATGAAGTGGAACTAAAACAATGAGTGATATAAGACAGTTTAAGCTAGTAGATGGGTCTGAGATTGTCTGTGACGTAATAGATTGGAACAGTGATGAATCTGATGAGATTGTCATTAAGAATGCCCTAGTCATACATTATGTGATGAAGGATGAGCATCGTATGTGCTCTATGCGTCCGTGGATGCTACAACAAGTACAACATGATATGATTATGGTTTTGAATGCTGGACACATCACTCTTGATGCACAGCCCGCACCAGAGACTATAGATAACTACACAGAAACAGTTAAGTTTCTTCAAGTAGATATGAATCTAGAAGAGGCTGTTGAGGAATCTATAGAGGAAAGCCTGTCTGTAGTGACAGAAGAAGAGAAAGATAACATCATTTCCTTTTTAAAGAATCGCAAAGATAAGATGCATTAATACCCTCTCCCTGATTCTCGAAGCTGGTCCTTTATTATACTATGGAATAGCGATTCTGTCAACCCCTAAAATGAATAAACCTTCACTATTTTATGCTTTACAACCTGTGTCATATGTGGTACAATAATTGTAATTGAAAGGAGCCACTAATGGCACGAACCAAAAGAGCTAGTATTCACTACGTTAACAATGCAGAGTTTTCTGCGTCTGTTGTTGAGTATGTGAAGACTGTTATGATTGCTAAGGACAATGAGGTTGCACTACCTATTGTTCCTAATTACATTGCTCAATGCTTTCTAAAGATTGCTGAAGGACTGTCTCACAAATCTAACTTCATTCGGTACACTTACCGTGAAGAGATGGTTATGGATGCAGTTGAGAATTGTTTACGTGCAGTTGAAAATTACAACATTGAGGCGGCTACACGTACAGGTAAACCCAATGCGTTTGCGTACTTCACTCAGATCTCTTGGTATGCATTCCTTCGACGGATCGCTAAAGAGAAGAAACAACAAGACATTAAGTACAAATTTATGACAACTCAAGGCGTTGAAGCGTTTATGAGCCTAGACATGTCTGAAGAGTTCAGTAGGTTGGTTGGTACTAACTATGTTGATATCTTGAAAGATCGTATCGAAAAGGTCAAAGAGAATGATACTGTTGTTAAAGAGTTTGTTAAAGCGGAGAAGAAACGTAAGAAGCGAGAAGTTAAAGCCGATTCTGATCTTAGTGAGTTCCTAAACGATAAGGACTAATTTATAATGAAAATTGCAATTCTAAATGATACCCATCTTGGGGTGCGCAATAGTGATGATATCTTTCTCAATAATGCTGAGAAGTTCTATACTGATGTATTCTTTCCTCACCTTTTGGCGCATGATATTAAGCATATCGTGCATCTTGGTGATTACTTTGATAACAGAAAGTTCATTAACTTCAATGCTCTTAATCGTAATCGCCAGTTCTTTCTTGCGAAACTAAGAGACTATGGCATTACCATGGACATCATCTGTGGTAACCATGACACATTCTATAAGAATACTAATGAACTGAATAGCTTGAAAGAGCTACTTGGTCACTATATGAATGAGATCCACATTGTACATAAACCTACAGTGATGGACTATGATGGTATGAAGATGGCATTGTTGCCTTGGATTTGTAATGAGAACGAAGCTGAAAGCCTAGACTTCATTGCAAACTGTAAGGCGGATATCTTGGGTGGTCACCTAGAGCTACAGGGTTTTGATATGATGAAGGGTGTAGTAAACCCTAAAGGTATGGATCCTGCATTGTTCTCTAGGTTTGAGTTAGTTATGTCTGGACACTTCCACACCAAATCGAATCAAGACAACATTCATTACCTTGGATCTCAGTTAGAGTTCACTTGGTCTGATGCTCATGATAACAAATACTTCCATACATTAGATACCGAAACACGTGAGATTACCGAAGTGCGTAATCCACATACTCTGTTTCATCGTATATATTATGACGATTCTCATAAGTCTGATAAGTATGACGCATACGACTTCAGTCAAGTAGATGGTAAGTTTGTAAAGATAATCGTATTAACTAAGATTGACCTCTTTACATTTGATCGATTTGTTGATAGAATACAAAACAGAGACATTCATGATCTTAAGATTGCCGAGACCTTTCAAGAGTTTCTTGGTGATAAAGTATCTGATGAAGGTATATCGGCTGAAGAGACTTCTGTATTGCTAGATGCCTATATCGAAAATGTCGAAACAGAACTTGACAAGGATCGATTAAAGATGAGCATGCGAGACCTATTTACTGAGGCTCAGTCGTTGGAAATAGTATGACAACTATTATACACATTAACAGGAACATCATTCAGCGTAATAACAAACGTGATGAGAGTAAGCCTGTGGTTCGAGTAGAACAGGGTCGTGATATCACATACTGTATGGAAGTTGATATCAAGGGATCTTCAAAGATGGTTTACCGTCCCGACTCCCCTAGACCGTGTGGTGCTAAACTGTGGATTGAAACCGAAGCAGACGTTGAGATGATAGGTGTAGCATGATTGTATTCAAAACTCTTAAGTATAAGAACTTACTATCGTCTGGCAACACTTGGACTACGATAGACTTTACTGATACTAAGTCCACACTTGTCCTTGGTCATAATGGCGCAGGCAAGTCTACTATGTTAGACGGTATCTCACTTGCTCTATTCGGAAAACCACATCGTAGCATTTCAAAGGGACAGCTAGTCAACTCAATAAACAAGAAGGATTGTATCGTTGAGGTAGAGTTCTCTATTGGGCAGACCGACTTTAGGGTTGTACGTGGTATTAAGCCTACTAAATTTGAAATCTACAAAGATGGTGGTATGATCAACCAGTCATCACATGCACGTGATTACCAACGGATCTTAGAACAAAACATCCTAAAACTTAATCACAAATCATTCCATCAAATCGTTGTGCTTGGTTCGTCATCATTCGTACCATTTATGCAGTTGTCTTCGGCACATCGTCGTGAGGTGATTGAGGATCTCTTGGACATTGGTGTATTCTCTAAGATGAACGGATTGGTTAAAGAGAAGAACTCTGAACTCAAGGAGAACATTCGTGAGACTACATACCAAATTGATCTATACCAAGAGAAGATTGACCTACAGAAGAAGTATATTCGAGAGGTTGAGAACCTAAGCGGTGAACAAATTAGTGATAGTGAAGAGCAAGTTGATATGTCTCGTGAAACTATTCGTCAATTGCAAGAAGAGAATGAATCTATTGGTCTTGAGATAGAATCCCTATCTGATGGTCTATCCGATGGTCTATCCACTACTAACAACAATAAGACATCACTGTTACATTTTCAAGCGACTATTAGTCAACAGATTAGTACGGTGGTCGCTGAAGCGCAGTTCTTTGATACTAATGATAACTGCCCTACATGTGAACAGGGCATCACCGAAGATCTTAAGGGGCAGAAGCTTAAAAAGGCTAAGAGCCGTGCGGTTGAACTTAAAAAGGGATTGACCAAGGCTAATAGTGAAGCACGTACCATTGAGGATAGGCTGAATGTATTAAATGAAAAGGTACAGATAATTGCTTCGAAAACAAATGACACTAATGCTAACAATAGGGAGATAGCTAGACTACAGTCCCACATCAAAGATCTTCAAGATAAAATGGAAGCTATTCGTGGTAAAGATGGTGATATCTCTAAGGAGCGCAACAACCTTGTAGATCTACAAGAAGAGCGTGAAACCGCATTCGAAACTCGTCTTACAGATAATGAGACATTGGCATACAACATTGCTATGAGTGAGATGCTTAAAGACACAGGCATCAAGACTAAGATCATTAAACAGTATTTGCCTATCATCAATAACTTGGTGAATAAGTACCTACAAATTCTAGACTTCTTTGTGCACTTTAATCTGGATGAGAACTTCAGTGAGACTATCAGATCACGTCATCGTGACACATTCTCATACGATTCATTCTCCGAAGGTGAGAAGCAACGCATCGATCTAGCACTACTATTCACTTGGCGCATGATTGCTAAGATGAAGAATTCAATATCCACTAACCTATTAATCCTTGACGAAACATTTGACTCGTCATTGGATCATGATGGGGTTGACAATCTAATGAAGATCATATATAGTTTGGGAGATGAAACAAACGTATTTGTAATCTCACATAAAGGAGAGATCTTAGACGGAAAGTTCGATAAGAAGCTAACCTTCTTTAAGGACAAAAACTTCAGTAAGATGAAGTAACTACTTGACATATAGTTCTAACTGAGCTATACTAATTTACATTATAACTATGGAGCCATATGATGGAACTATCTGAAAACACGCTATCAATCCTTAAGAACTATGCTGGTATCAATTCCAACATGGTCATTGAGAAGGGTAACACTGTCCGAACAATTTCGGAAGCCACTAATATCTTGTCATCAGCACAAATTGTTGAAGACTTCCCGACTACATTCGGTGTATATGACTTGAACTCATTCCTTGGGGTGTTGTCCTTAGTTGATACTCCTAATCTAGATTTCTCTGACGACTATCTTACCGTTAGCGATTCTTCTGGTAGAAGTAAGATCAAGTATTTCTATTCAGATCCTGAGATGTTGACTAAACCACGTAAGAATGTGGTAATGCCAACAAGTGACGTAAACTTCACACTAGATGCTGACACTCTAGGTCGTGTTAAACGAGCCGCATCCGCACTAGGACATACAGAGTTATCCATTACAGGTAGTGATGGTGTGCTTACATTGTCTGTTGTTGACAGTAAGAATGCCACTTCTAATGTATACTCTATCGACGTAGTTGGTGACTTTGACACTACTGCGACATTTAACTTCATTGTAACAATTGCTAATCTTAAACTGATCCCAGGTAATTATGAAGTTTCTATCTCATCAAAGAACATCTCACTATTCAGTTGTGCCGAACTTGGCATCTCTTACTGGATTGCATTCGAAAAATCATCAACATACGGAGCTTAAATTATGAGCAAGAATACACCTACCCCAACCCCTATGACAGAGGTAACACGAAAATCTGTTACAGACGAGCATGCTCAGGCATATAGCCTGATGGCTCAAATCGGACGCAGTACAGTCGCAGTTATTGACGCTATTGTACAACGTGGTGGATTTCGTGGAGAAGAGCTTTCTACAATTGGCACATTGCGTGACCAATCCATTCAAGCTATCTCTTTGTCTGAAGCATATGAAGCGAAGGGAAGCAAGTCGTAAACTAGAGGTTTACAGCCACTCCAATATACTATATAATGAATTAACTTGATCATGGAGAACGTGAATGTCTAAAGACTTTTTATGGGTAGAGAAGTATCGCCCAAAGACTATTAAAGATACTATCTTGCCTAAAGATTTGAAAGATACTTTCCAAGGTATCGTTGACTCTGGTGAAGTGCCTAATATGCTATTCACTGGTACAGCGGGACTTGGAAAGACAACCGTAGCCAAAGCACTATGTAATGAACTAGACTTGGATTACATTTTAGTTAATGGATCCGAAGAAGGTAACATTGAAACCTTGCGTGGTAAGATTAAGCAGTTTGCTTCGTCCGTATCATTGCAAGGTGGCTACAAGGTGGTTATCCTTGATGAGGCTGACTATCTAAATCCACAGTCTACGCAACCAGCATTGCGTGGCTTTATTGAAGAGTTCTCGAACAATTGTCGGTTTATCCTGACATGTAACTTCAAGAACCGTATTATCGAACCACTCCACTCACGGTGTGGCGTCTATGAATTCAACACGTCTAAGAAGCAGATGGCTACTCTAGCTGAAGGTTTCTTAGGTCGTCTTGGCACAATTCTTAATTCAGAAGGTGTAACCTATGAAACAAAAGATGCGGCAGAGATCATCCTTAAACACGCCCCCGACTGGCGAAGGATTCTTAACGAAGCACAACGTTCTGGAACGAGTGGGCACTTGGTTATTAGTAATCGGATGGTGGGCACTAGTAGTCAGTATAATGATCTCTTAGGACATCTTAAAGATAAGAACTTTAAGAAGATGCGTACATGGGTTGTCAACAACATTGATGTTGATGCTTCTGCTATCTTTCGTGGTATCTACGATGCTATGGGTGAAAAGGTTTCCCCACAGTCAATTCCTCAACTAGTTCTAATCCTAGCCGATTATCAATATAAGAATGCCTTTGTCGCAGATCATGAGCTAAACGTTGTGGCTTGTATGACTGAGATCATGGCTAACGTGGAGTTTGTCTAATGTTAGTATTATACACCAAGGATAAGTGCGTTTATTGCCATTTTCTCAAAGAGAAGCTTGATGATTGGGACATGGAATATGAAACGGTTCATAATGAGCCATTACCAAAAGGCCATTCCACCTATCCACAATTGTATTACAAGGGCAGAGACGTACAGCTAGGATCTTCTACGGATCTTGATAGAAGCAATCTTGAAAGTCGTATTGAGCGTATTGAGTGGCCTAACATTGATGGTGGTATCGAATGAGTAAAGGATTAAGTCCATTCGATTGGCTCAACGCAATCAACTCAAGTAAGAAGGACATCATGATAGATGATATGACCGAGAAGTCATATTCCGCTTTTATGATCAACAGATCATTAAGTTACTTTCCAGACACAGTAGCAGTGGCTAATGAAATGAATGTTAACCACCACCTCGACAGCAAACTACAGTTTCAATTTCTTATAAATATAGTAAGGAAAAGAAAACGCTTTTCTAAGTGGACTAAGGCGTCTACTGAAAGTGATATTGAAGCTGTCAAGGAATATTATGGGTATAGTAACAGAATCGCCCTACAAACTTTGGCTCTATTGTCACCTGAGCAATTAACGATAATTAAGAATAAGGTGAATAAGGGTGGAAAAAGAAGAAACTAAGATTGTGGAGTGGACTCCCAAGCATATGCTTGAGATTACTCTAAATGAACCAGATGATTTCCTTAAGATCAGGGAGACGTTAACTCGTATCGGTGTGGCAAGTAGGAAAGATAACAAGCTGTTTCAGTCCTGTCATATCCTACACAAACAGGGTAGATACTTTATCGTACACTTCAAAGAACTCTTCTTACTGGATGGTAAGAAATCAAACTTGGAAGAGAACGATCTCGCTAGACGAAATACCATTACAACACTGATGTCCGATTGGGGATTAGTATCAATCGTGTCTGGTCAGAATGTAGAGCCTCTAGCTCAATTAAGACAGATTAAAATCATTCCCTTCAAAGAGAAGGTGAAGTGGGAACTATGTCCCAAGTACAACATAGGCAACAAGTAGAAGACACTAAATGACTAAATAAGGGCGTAGTGCAGAATTATTCTGGCTATTAACCCATTCTTGCTTTACAGGAGAAACTATTATGATAAGCAAACACACTACAGCCACAGGGCTATTTCCATCCGCCGCATTCGTGGGCTTTGATCACCTTTTTAAAGAATTGGATCATGTTACTAAACATGCCCATGATCATTATCCACCTCACAATATCCTCAAGACATCTGAGAGTGACTATCTAATTGAGTTAGCAGTCGCAGGTTTCAGTAAAGAGGGTATCGACATTGAGTTGCATGAACGGACATTAACTGTTACTGGAGAACACAAAAGTAAGGGTCGTGAATACGTTCATCGTGGTATTTCCACGAAGAAGTTCAAACGCACCTTTAGGCTATCAGAACACGTGCAAGTGCACGGAGCAGATATTCAAGACGGTATTCTAGCAATTAAATTGAACTTTCTCGTCCCAGAAGATCAGCGTCCTCGAAAAATCAATATTGGTTCAGAGGATAAACCTAACAATGCAACACATACTAACAGCCCATAGCTTTTCGATTCGGGCAATCGAAACAATCTTTGAAGCGTTCAGATCGCTTTCTGCACACCGCAAACATGCATCATTAGTTCGTGAAACTATTAAAGAGTTGAACAAACTATCTACAAAAGACCTAAATGATATCGGTCTATGTAGAGGTGACATTTACAGCATTGCTAATCGCAATGTAGACCATTTGAAGGAACGAATTAACTTTAGCGATGAATTCATCAAAGAAGTAAATCCTAACTTGAAAGGTTCAGTGTAATGGCTACTGCAATCTTGAACTACGTTAACGCACCACTTGGTGGATTGTTTAGCGGATTTAACAGCTTCTTTCTATCCGTAGGTAAGGCTCGTGCCGCATCCGAATTGGCTAGAATGGGCTACCATGAAGAAGCTAAGTATCTAATGTTGACAGATACCAAAGATCTTTAAATATAAAGGGGGGCATTAATTGCCCCCTTTTACCATTTGGGGTTTGACATTATCCCATATTTGTATTATAATGAGCTAACAAACTTGAAGGAGTAAATATGTCGTTCTATACGTCTATCAACAAATACGGCAACACGCTCTTATATCGTGGCTATAACGATAATGGATCTGCGATTACCAAGCGGATCAAGTTCCAACCAACCCTATACATTACATCTCAAGATCGTGATAACCCACCTTGTCGTGGATTAGATGGTTGGCCTCTAGCTCCTATGAACTTTGGATCTATGAAAGAGGCTATGGACTTTCGTGACAAGTACAAGGATCTTGAGTCTTTCAAGATCTATGGTAACACCAACTTCATTGCACAGTTCGTTACTGAACGTTTCCCTAATGATATCAAGTTCAAGAAAGAGCATGTAAACGTAGTAAACTTTGACATTGAGGTTGCTTCTGATGAGGGCTTCCCTAAACCAGAAGATGCGCTATTCCCTGTTATCTCAATTGCTTTGAAATCAAGTAAGTCTCAAGTCTACCATGTGTGGGGTCTTGGTGACTATGACTATGAGAAGACAGAATTGAACATGGGCAGTGACCTCATACAATACACCAAGTGTGCTAGTGAAGAGGAACTACTTACTAAGTTCTTAACCTATTGGGAGAAGAACCCACCTGACATTATTACAGGTTGGAACATCAAGTTCTTTGACGTGCCTTACTTGATTAATCGTTTGGCTCGTATTGGATCTCCTGCGGCAGTTAAGCGGATGTCTCCTTGGAATATGGTTAATGACCGTAACAAGACCATCATGGGGCGTGAGCACCAATACTATGATTTGGTTGGTATCCAACAAGCCGACTACATGGAGTTGTTCAAGAAGTTTGGTTACTCATACGGTACACAAGAGTCCTATGCCCTAGACCATATTGCACACACAGTTTTGGGTGAGCGCAAGTTGTCCTATGAAGAGCATGGATCGTTGCACGAGTTGTACAAGAATGACTATCAGAAGTTCATCGACTATAACATCCGTGATGTTCAAGTTGTGGAGCGTATTGATGAGAAGATGGGCTTGATTGCTCTAGTTCTGACTATGACATATCGTGGTGGTGTGAACGTATCTGACACATTCGGCACTACAGCCATTTGGGATAGCATCATTTATCGTAAGTTGGCTCAAGACAACATCATTGTTCCGCCTGTTCAAGATCACCCTAAGATGTCATATCCGGGTGGGTATGTTAAAGATCCTATGGTTGGTTCTCATGATTGGGTTGTATCATTTGACCTTGCGTCACTCTATCCTAACCTGATTGTGCAGTACAATATGTCTCCAGAGACACTTATGCCTGGTATGGTAGAAGGTGGTGTGGAACGTTACTTGAATGGATCCCCAACTAATAGCGAGTATTCGGTTGCGGCTAACGGTTCACAATATCGTAAAGACAAGCAAGGCATCCTACCAAAGATCATTGTAGATTACTATGCGGAACGTAAAGCTGTTAAGGGTAAGATGATCGAAGCCAAGAAACGTTTCGAGAAGACAGGCTCTATCGAAGATGAGAAGTTGATCAATAACCTTGAGAACCAACAGATGGCTATTAAGATCCTATTGAACTCTTTGTATGGTGCGTTAGGCAACCGTTACTTCCGTTACTACGATTTGCGCATGGCAGAAGGCATTACGTTGTCTGGTCAGTTGTCCATTCTATGGGCAGAGAAAGCCGTAAACAAAGAGATGAATTCTATTCTCAAAACAAAAGATAAAGACTATGTGATTGCGATTGATACTGACTCTTTGTATGTCTCGTTTGCTGATCTCGTCAATAGGCTAGATCTCAAAGATCCTGTCAAAGGATTGGATAAGATCTGTGAAGAGCATTTTGTTAAGAAGCTAGAGATTTCATACGCCGAGTTGTTTACTCACATGAATGCCCTTACAAACCGTATGGACATGGAGCGTGAAGCGATTGCAGACCGTGGTATTTGGACTGCCAAGAAGCGGTACATCTTGAATGTTCATAACAACGAAGGTGTGCAGTACACAGAACCTAAGCTTAAGATCATGGGTATTGAAGCTATCAAATCTTCTACGCCTATGGTAGTTCGAACCAAACTTAAAGAGATCTTTCATGTAATCATCAACGGTACTGAGCAAACAACTCAACAGTACATTTCGGAATTCCGTAAAGAGTTTAACACTCTAGGACCCGAAGCGGTATCATTCCCTCGTGGGGTGAGCGATGTTGATAAGTGGGTAGCAGTTCCAAGCACTCAGAACAAGAATAAGCCTTATGCAAAAGGTTGTCCTATTCATGTTCGTGGTGCGTTGGTTTACAATAACGAGATCAAACGTCTTTCGCTGAACAAGCGTTATGGGTTAATCCAGAATGGCGAGAAGATCAAGTTTGCATACATGCGTCTACCCAACCCACTCAAAGAGAACGTTTTGGCGTTTCCACAATATCTACCTCAAGAGATGGCACTACATAAGTACATCGATTATGAAAAGCAGTTTGAGAAGACGTTCCTAGATCCCCTAGAGCCTATCCTATCTGCGATTGGTTGGAGACACGAAGACACAATGACATTAGAGGACTTTTTTGTATGAATTACATATTTGACGTAGACGGAACGCTTACACCTAGTAGATCTAAGATGGATAAGGAGTTCCTAGAATTCTTTACTAATTGGATTGCTACCCATAATACAACATTGGTCACAGGATCTCCAAAGGAAATGACCATAGATCAGATTGGCTTTGACCTATGGGAGAAACTAAAAGTCTATCAGTGTTCTGGTAATGATGTCTATAATAAGGGAGTTGGTATCAAAACAAATGATTGGAAACTGACTAACGAAGCCAACCTGTTCTTGCTTGACAGATTGCATGGATCGTTGTATAGTGTTAGGACAGGTAATCATTTTGATCACCGTCCTGGGTTGTGTAACTTCAGTGTGGTTGGTCGTGGTGCAGGACCTTATCAACGCCAAGACTATGTTTGGTATGATGAGATGACTAATGAACGTAAAGCAATTGCTGACGAGTTCAACTATAGATTCAAGGGTCACATTCAAGCTACAGTAGCTGGTGACACTGGATTGGATATCACCCCTGTAGGATGTGGTAAGGCTCAGATCCTACCAGATTTTGAAGGAGAGATAGTCTTCTTTGGAGACAAGACTGCACTAGGTGGTAATGACCATGATATTGCGGTAGCGGTAAGTAGTAGGCCACAGAGTGTGGTACATGCAGTAAAGTCGTGGGAAAATACCTACGAAGTATTAAAAGGAATTGTTTAATGTCTATTTGGAAATCATCTAGAAACAATCTAGTCGATAAGATTGCGCAATGGCACCATGATCGCAACTTGATTGAGGGTAGTACCGATAAAGATCAATATATGAAATTGATCCAAGAAGCAGGGGAGTTGTCTGATAACATCTGCAAGGGTCAAGACATTCGTGATGACATTGGTGATATGATGGTTGTTCTTATCAACATCATGACACGTAATGAGTTGACTATGGAAGAGTGTCTACAGGTTGCTTATGATGATATCAAAGATCGTAAAGGCAAGATGATTGATGGTGTCTTTGTTAAAGAGGGTGATATGCAACCACTGCCCCATGAGATGTCTTATGAAAAGTCTTTACAAACAGAATAGGATGTGTTATACTAACGTATAGATAAGGATATAATATGTACTCGTTGACAGTATTCAAGAATCAGTATGATAACAAAACAGACAAGCGGATTGACTTCCAAACTTGGCCTGAGTTTGTTGAACTATTGCGGAAGCTGTCAACGACACCATCCGAAGGGAAAAAGCATGCAGAACTTATATCACCAGCTGTTTATACTTCTGGTACAACTAGAGCGAACAAAAATGTCCTTTCTTGGGGATGTTGGGGTGCTGTTGATGTTGATGATCATGTCTTCGAAGGGAACCTAGAACATGAGCTTGCTTCTAAGTACGGTGATTATAATTACGTTGTTTATAGCACTGCTAGTAGCACGGACGTACATCCTAAGTTTCGCATTGTATTCGATCTTGAAACAGAGGTTGAGCAATCTAGAATTCATCACTTCTGGTATGCCCTCAACAAGTGGCTTGGTTCAATTGGAGATGCACAGACTAAGGACATGTCTCGTATGTATTACATACCAGCTGACTACCCTAACGCTAACAGCTTCTTTTATGTTAATACTGGTCGGCCTATTGATGTCGATGCTCTTCTAGCATCACACCCATATGACAAAAGTCGTGATAGTAAGAACTTTATAGACCGTCTCTCACCAGAGATGCAAGTCGCCGTGCTAGAGCACCGCAAATCAAAACTAAACAATACTCAATATACTTGGACAGGTTATCGTGACTGCCCATTCTGGCCTAAGAACCTAGCAATTGAATACGCTTCGATCAGTGAGACTGGTTGGTATTCTAAGATGTATGCTATAATGGTTAAGACAGCGGGGAATGCAAGCTATCGTGGTTATCCTATAACGTCTGATCAGATTGCAGAGATGTGTTCTCAGTTTGATGCAGAGAATGGAAACTGGTATAACAACCGTCCACTGCAAGTTGAAGCAGATCGGGCATTGGAATATATATACAAAAATGGAGTTATATAATAGTGTGGAGAATTTGGGCTAAATCCCTTGGTGAAAAGGTCGGCGAAACCGACACGCAAGCAAACACTGTTGCAGTCATTCGCACCTTTTGGTGGGTTGTACATATCGCAACATGTTTTATGATTATTATACACAATGGAGCAAAGTTAGGATGGTGGTTATGAAGGCACAACGTATTGCAAAGGATCGTACCGCTCGTGTACGCCGTTCCGTGATTAAGGGGATTATTGAGGGTAAGACTAAAAGTCTTTATGCCAAACTTCGTCGTATGAGAAAGAAGGGTAAATGACACGGATCATTGCAGGTCCTTGTCAACACGAAAGCTTTGAACAGTCCATGGAAATTGCGGCTGAGTGTGAAAGTGTGTGTCGAAGCTTTGGGTTCGATTACATATTCAAAGCGAGTTATGATAAGGCTAATCGAAGTCATGAGAGTGGGGTTCGTGGTGTTGGTATAGATAAGACACTCAAAGCATTTGGGGAGATGCGGAAAGAACTTCCTAATCTTCAGATCCTTACTGATGTTCACACAATAGGGGAGATTAGTAGGGTAAATGGTAGTGTCGATGTATTACAAATTCCAGCATTCCTAGCAAGACAAACAGATCTTATTAAGGCCGCATGTACAACAGACTGTATCGTGAATATCAAGAAAAGTCAATTTATGGCACCTTGGGATATATCTGGTGTGCTATCCAAAACAGAAGGAGCTAAAGAGGTATGGATTACAGAGAGAGGTGTTTGTTTTGGTTATAACAATCTTGTGGTCGATTTTAATGGTATTCAGTACATGCTTGATAACTATGATGTACCGTTGGTATTTGATGCAACGCACTCAGTACAAAAGCCTAGTGCACTCGGTAAATCGTCTGGTGGCAATCGTGATTACGTTGCAGGTCTTACTCGTTCTGCCTCTGCTTTGGGCGTTAACAACTTCTTTTTAGAGGTACATAAGGATCCACCAAGCGCACCAAGTGACGGTGCTAATATGGTGTATCTAAAAAACTTTAAGGATATAGTCTATGACATCTACCGCTATTCTTATTCCCGCTAGATGGGGATCTACTAGATACGAAGGTAAGCCATTAGTAGATCTTGATGGAAAGCCTATGATCAAACGTGTGTTTGATGAGTGCACAAAGTCTGGACTAGAC